>Ga0208964_1000136_pt1 | contig 40882 bp, 34 predicted proteins | sample AOAMet1_08_M0_20_2_FD_188227 | JGI IMG/M metagenome (GOLD analysis project Ga0208964, IMG submission 188227) | Ammonia-oxidizing marine microbial communities from Monterey Bay, California, USA - CAN11_08_M0_20 (SPAdes) | ecosystem: Environmental > Aquatic > Marine > Intertidal zone | place... | reverse complement strand
TGGAAGGATATTGAATTACTTGCAATTGAAGCATCAAATCTTTAAGTTAGATTTTTAGATAAGCTTTACTTTAAACTATAGAACATTATCAGCTGAAACCTCGATAGCGTGCAGCATTGAGCGTCCAAATGAGCGCATCGTTAAGAGAACGTAGGAATCTTCGCCATCTCTAAAGATAATGGTTCCTATATGCTCCATGATTGTCCTAGATACGCCTCCAACAGAAAACGCCTCAGGACTTAAATCGATCGGACAGATCCTCTCAAGAACATCTCTACTTCTAACGCCGCTAACCCTGATCATTGCCCAAGTATCGGACTGATCGGTGTAGTATGCAGGCGCAGATAAACGGCCTGAAAGGTGAGACTCAGCATCATTACCTTTATAGGTAAAGTACGCTAAAACTTGGTTCTTTTGCAAACGCCAGAGCGTGATCGAAGAATCCTTTGACTCTGTTGAGCACTCCATTTCTGGAAGCTTTAGACCGCAAGAGTTATCGATTGAAGATTCAACTTCGCTAAACTTCTCTCTTGGAAGTGCAACCATCACGAGTGACTTGTCGGTGACCTCAGTGATGTTGAAGCCATCCATCTCTATTTCTACGCCACCTAGCGGTGACTCTGCTAACATTTCGTAATCAGACACGTAAACGCCCTCCTTCAGGATCATAGAAGTGTGGACTACAAATCTCAACCTCTATATCACTATTTCTAACTAAATCAACGGCGCGAACAAACTCACCTTTTCTGTTTAGACCATCTTTAATAAAACCAAGACCAATGTAGCAACCCAGCATCGGCGAGTAGATCGACGAAGAAATCCAGCCCTGATCATTGTGTGTGGTCGCCTCATCTCTAAGTCCTAGCAAATGTGCACCAGCCATGGAGTGACCTTTATCAACCAAGTCACCTTTGTTAACCGGTTTAAAGCCAACCATCTGCATACGATCATTTCTAAGTAGCTCTTCTCTTTGTCCTAATTTGTAACCGATAAAGTCTTTTTTGCCTGAGACCATGCCGCCCATTCCAAGATCATAAGCACTCGTTTGACCATTTAGTTCTGGTCCTGCTGCGTGTCCTTTTTCAATTCTCATGACGCCAAGCGCCTCAGTACCATAAGGAACCACATCAAACTCTTCGCCTGCCTCCATCATCGCTCTCATTAGAGCATCTCCGTAGCGCGTTGGAACCGCAATTTCATAGGCCAATTCGCCCGAGAAAGAGATTCTAAAGAGTCTTGCAGGGATGCCGCCACAAACAGTGATTGCACCTGCCCCCATGAACGGGAATGCTTCATTTGAAATGTCGTGCTCTGGGTCAACAATCTTTTGTAGCAATTTACGAGAGTTGGGTCCCGCGACTGCATATTGCGCGTACTGCTCTGTCACTGAAATCATGTGGACATCGAGATCAGGCCATAGCACCTGGTGACAGAACTGAAGGTGACGATATACGCTGACCGCGTTAGCAGTCGTTGTCGTCATCACAAAGTGATCTTCAGCGAGTCTTGCTGTTGTTCCATCATCCATCGCCATACTGTCTTCTCTAAGCATCAGACCGTACCTAGTCTTTCCGACCGGCAGCTTTGCAAAAGCGTTGACATAAACCTTGTTCAAGAATTCAGAAACATCTGAACCCTTAATATCAATTTTTCCTAGAGTGGTTACATCACAAATACCGACAGAAGAGCGCGTCTTAATAACTTCACGGTCAACGGATTGACGCCAGTGCGTCTCACCCGGCTGAGGGAACCATTGCGAGCGATACCACATACCCACTTCAACGAACACAGCGCCCTGCTCTTCAGACCACTTGTGGCTCGGTGTGTACCTTGTTGGATAGAACTCCATCCCTCTTCTTCTTCCAGCAAATGCGCCGACTGCAACAGGGGAGTATGGTGGTCTGAAAATCGTTGATCCAGTCTCTTCCATGGTTTGTCCCATGTTTTCAGCCATGATTCCGATACCCAAAACGTTAGCCGTTTTGCCCTGATCGGTTGCCATACCTAATGTAGTGTAACGCTTGACGTGCTCAACGGATTTAAATCCTTCCTGGTTCGCTAAGCGAACATCTTTCGCGGTGACGTCATTCTGGAAATCAACCCATGCGCGATTTTTACCGCTTGGAACGCCCCAGTTAGCGACTACATTGTATGGAACGGCTGGCGTAGACGCAGCCTTAAGATCAGAGGCTTTATAGCCGAGATCTGAAGCCACGGTAGATCCTAATTCATGTCCCTCTTTGATTGCATCAGAGAGCATCATTGTTCCTTTTGCTCTTCCTGCAACCGACATCCCAGGAGGTGTTGCCTCGTCAGGAATAAATGAGGCGATCTCCTCATTCCACTTTGGAATGCCTCTGTGGTGACAAGTTAAATGTAGGTTTGGATTCCAACCACCCGAAACAGCCAGTGAATCGGTGTCAATCGTTTTACCGTTTGAAAGCGTGATTGATTTAAGGGCTCTTCGTCCTTTAGTATCAACGACATCGGTACCCATAAAGATTTCAGCGCCCTGGATTGGCATCACTGGGCTAATAGAGCGAGAATCAATCACCGCAACCACTCTGACACCTTTAGTTCTTAAATCCTTGGCCGTTTGCCAGCCATCATCATTGTTGGTGTAGACAGATACTTTTTCACCTGTTGCAACCGCAAAACGATTGATATAAGCTCTAACAGCACCAGCAAGCATAATGCCTGGACGGTCATTGTTTCCAAAGGCTATTGAGCGCTCGATTGCGCCAGCACAAAGAATTGATTTTTTTGCATATATTCGCCAGTTGACCTGTCTCGGCTTATTACTATCTTCTCTAGACTCTGACGATCTGTTTTCGAGTGCGCCATAGATGCCGTGATCATAAACACCAAAAATCGTCGTGTCTGACATCAAGGTGACGTTGTCCATTGCGCTGAGTTTAGCGACCGCATTTTTGGCCCACTCGCTACCAGGAATATTATCAACCTTAGCCGTTCCTGAATTTAAACGACCTCCCATCAGGAAGTCTTCATCAGCCAGTATTACTTTTGCACCTGAACTTGCAGCCGTTAGAGCAGCGGATAAACCTGATGCGCCGGCTCCAATAATTAAAATATCGCAGTAACGGAATCCTTTGTCATAAGTATCCGGATCTGGTTCTTTTGAGAGCGTTCCTAGTCCGGCTGAGTTTCGAATCGCTGGCTCATAAATTTTTTCCCAAAAAGCCTTTGGCCACATAAAAGTTTTGTAATAAAAACCTGCACCCAGCAGCGGCGCGAAAAAGTCTGTTATCGCCATCAAATCAAAGCTAAGTGGACCTCTATGGTTTTGACTGTTCGCCTCTAAACCATTGTAGAGCTGAGTCACGGTTGCGCGCGTATTTGGCTCCTTATGCGCACCGCTTCCAATTTCCATAATGGCGTTAGGCTCTTCAGAACCTACGGTCACGATTCCGCGTGGACGGTGATACTTAAAGGACCTACCGACCAGGTGTTTGTTGTTGGCAAGTAGCGCAGATGCCAACGTGTCTCCCTCGCAGCCTCTTAATATTTGACCATTAAAAGTAAAGGTTATCGTTTTATCTTGGTCTATCAGACCGCCATCTTTTCTATGTGTTTGACTCATTTTCCACGACCCATTGCTCTTGAGACATCTTGAGCAAGCTCAACCTTTGATATCTCATGTGTTAAAGTGTTTCTAGTCACAACCAGCCAAGACTGGTCACCCTGCTCGTGATACCAAAGCTCTTGATGGTCACCCGCAATATTTTCTCTAATGTATTGATATTGATAGAAGTCTTCAGCTGATGCTTCTTCTTCCCAATTAGTCGGCCTATTTATAAGGTCAGTCGACCCAAGATAGACAAATTCTTCTGAATCTCGAGGACCTAGTAGTGGATGATTAATGATCATGTTACGTCCTCCTTAGTGTAAGTTAGGTTGAGCACCAACGCCCTTTTCATCGATAATAGCGCCGCGCCTAAATCGATCTAGTTTGTAAGCTGTTGCCACTTCATGTGACTCGTTAGTTGCTAGTAAATGGGCATAACAAAATCCACTTGCAGGTGTCGCCTTAAAGCCACCGTAACACCAGCCACCATTAAAGAATAACTCTTCAACCTCTGTGCTGTCAATAAACGGAGATCCATCCATAGACATATCCATAATTCCGCCCCACATTCTAAGTAATCGTGCACGGCCAATCGATGGCATGATCGCCATACCGCCCGAACAAACATCTTCAACTACCGGTAAGTTTCCTCTCTGCGCATAGGTGTTATAACCGTCAATATCACCGCCAAATACTAAGCCGCCCTTGTCAGACTGAGAGCAATAGAAATGACCTGCACCAAAAGTAATCACGTTATCCATAACAGGCTTTAAGCCCTCCGTTACAAACGCCTGAAGTACATGGCTTTCAATTGGCAACTTAATGCCCGCTTTCGCCATCACTCTGCCAGACGATCCGGCAACACAAACGCCAACCCTGCCCGCTTTAATTTCACCTTTAGAAGTTTTAACACCGAGGCATTTTCCATTCTCAATATTAAATCCGGTCACCTCACAGTTCTGAATAATATCAACCCCAAGGTCACTCGCTCCTCTTGCGTAACCCCAAGCAACCGCGTCATGTCTCACTGTTCCGCCGCGAGGCTGAGCGAGGGCTGCTTTAATTGGGAATCTTGGATTATCCATATCTAAGAATGGGTATCTTTCCTTGACCTCTTTCGCTTCTATAAACTCACAGCCAGCATCTGCAAAAAGCATTGCATTGCCTCTTCTAATAAAGGCGTCTCTCTGCGCATCGGAATGAATCAAGTTCATAATACCGCGCTGAGATACCATCGCGTTGTAGTTTAAGTCTTGCTCTAGGTTTTCCCAAAGCTGCATAGACATTTCATAAAATGGCTCGTTACCTGGAAGCAAATAGTTTGAACGAATAATGGTTGTATTTCTACCCACATTACCGCCACCAATCCAGCCCTTCTCGAGAACAGCTACATTGGTAATTCCATGATTTTTTGCTAGATAATAAGCAGTCGCCAAACCGTGACCACCACCACCAACAATAATAACATCATAGCCATCAGCCTTTGGCTCAGCATCACGCCAAGTCGGCTCCCAGCCTTTGTGGCCAGTTAATGCTTCTTTTAATACTTTAAAGGCAGAATATTTTGTCTTGCTCACAATTTAACTCCAAGGATAAGGACTATTCGATACCGGGTGTAATTTTCCTTCTTTAAAGCGACTAAACCTAAAAGGCTCTAGAAGCTCTTGTTTTTCTCCTAACAACTCTTCAGCCACTAAGCATCCAACACCAAGCATTTTGTAACCATGATTGCTGTCTGCAATGATGGTTACGTTGTTATTAAAGGTGTCAATGACTGGAAAACTATCAGCAGTCATACAACCTATACCACCTGAAGGCTCCTTGTGGTAATGAGGCATCATACCCTCAAACCTTTTGTGGCAGTGTGCAAGAGCAGAAACCCACATTTCTGGAAAATCTTTACTGGCAACAAACTCAGTACTAGCAGGACCATAAGGATCGATCGCAACATCATCGACTGGCGTGTCTACTGTATAAGGAGCTGCACCACCCTGGATACCACCAAAGCCCCAATCCGGCTTGTAGTAGATACCCCATAGTTGGTCCGTAATCAATGAACCATCGACGGTAGAATATAAAGGAGCATCGGTATCGACGTGAAGTACTGGTGGAATTTTGCCATCGTTAGTCACCAATGTTTCTGGTGGAATCTCTAAGACGCCTTCCTCCAATTGCCAAAAACGCCACATGTCAATCCCTTCATGAACGTTACCCTCTAAATCTTTCAATTCAATTTGTGAAGGCAAACCAAGCATATGCCAAAAATCACGAACCCATGGCCCAGCTCCGATAATTAAGTTGTCACATTGAATTGTTCCTTTATCTGTGACTACAGCAGTAACATTTTGACCTGCACCTTCAGTTTCAAAACCGGTTATTTCAGTCTCAAGGACAACCGTGACGCCAAGGTCAAATACTTTCTTAGAGAGGCCTTCCATTGCCTTAACATTGTTCGCGTAGCCACCAGGCTTTTCATGAAGAACTGAGGTAATGCCTTCAGCCTGCCAATCGTCAAAAAGATTGAGCATGTATTCACGTGACTCTTCTTCACCTTCAATAAAGACACTTTCGTAACCAATCGCAGCTTGCTCAGTATGAATTTGCTTAACATCTTCTCTCATTTTTTCGCATGAGATCTGCATATATCCATTTGCATGGTAGCTAAAAGCTTCTGGATCACTTTCCCAGATACTAACCGAGTGAGCCATCAGTTTGCGCATTGCAGGTTGGAAGTAATTATTTCGAACAACGCCGCAAGCGATACCGGTCGCACCTGCTGCTATCTTGTCTGCTTTATCAATGATAACAATGCGACCATCGATACTTTCTCCTTTCTCCGTTAAGCGTTCAGCTAGCCTCCATGCTGTTGATAATCCGTGAATTCCTGCACCAGCGATGACATATTCGGCTTGACTAGGTAATGACATATTTGTCTCCTTAAGATGATTTATTTAGTTAAAGGTGTAATAAAGTAACTTTTTTTTCGTTAGCATTATTATCAATAAATTGGAAGGAGGTAATAGTTAAAAAATTCAAACCAAAGTGAAAATAATTCTAAAAGCCTCTAAAAAAAAATAATATACTTTTCCACAAAAATTTAAAGGGTGGTCTGTTTTTTGTTATGATTAACAAAAAGCCTTAAAAATAAGTGACTACTTGGTCTAAAGAAGACTATGTCTCATCGAAATTTTTTAATGGGTTAAATTGACTTAAGGACTCAATTTGAACATAAATTATAAAAATTAAGTATAATTATATTCAACATTTAGGAAAAATAATTTCAACATTTAGGAAAAATAATGTCTCGTAGATACTATAAATTACCGCCACTCACATCACTAGCAACTTTTGAAACTGCTGCACGCCACAGAAGTTTTAAAGGTGCAGCCGAAGAACTAGGAGTCACTCCAGGCGCGGTCAGTCATCAAATTAAGTTTCTAGAAACCGAGCTTGGTCTTTCCTTATTTGATAGAAAACACCACGGTAATAATTTAACAGATCATGGCGAATCTTTATTTGCTGTTCTTCAGAGCAGCTTTACCGCAGTATCCTCGACTCTGGCCAATCTCAGACGCTCTGCCAGTGACAAAGAGGTCATCATTAGTGCAACCACTGCCGTTTCATTCCTTTGGTTACCACCGCGTTTGGCTCAATTTTGGAAACAGCACCCAGAAATACCGGTTAATCAGCACGTCACAGACAATCCAGACTCGCAAGGCGTTGCGGTTGACTTAAAGATCTGTTACGGATTCGTTGAAAATGAATCCACCCAAAAACATACCCTTTTTCAGGATGAATTAGTCCCGGTTTGTAGCCCTGCTTATGCGAAAGAATTTCCGGACCAGTCCATTGAAGAGTTGGCACAAGCCCCCCTTATTCATCTCAGAGCAAAAGACAAGAACTGGTCCAATTGGTTTTCATGGTTCAGTGCTCTAGGCTACAAAGGAAAAATCTCTCCTGGAATTCACGTCAATAACTATATGATTGGACTTCAAGCAGCCTCTGACGGCATGGGAATAGCGCTAGGTTGGAAGCATCTCTGTAAGCCCAAAATTGATAGCGGAGAATTAGTGATTCTTGGCGACACATCGATACCAGCGCCTTCCGCTATTTACATCATGAGCGAGAAGGAAGAGCTTCTTCCTGAGAATGTAAAAATACTAAGAGATTTCTTAATCTCCAAGGCTCAAATATAATAATTCATCTTATTGAAATTTTTTCAATTTTTTAATTGAATTTTTTTGGTCATTTTTATCTCTAACCGATAGTATCATATCGTTTTTTTGATGAATTTATTTCAGTGTCTTCAATTCCACTCAGCAATTTAGATTCAGTCCTGACTTCAACCGATAAAGCCAAAGGACTTCCAAATCAGCACTACATCAGTGAGGCCGTCTTTGAGGAAGAAAAAGAAGCCATTCTCTTTGACAACTGGTCAGCCATTGGGACTGGCAAAGATATACCGAATCCAGGCGATGTCAAGCCAATGAACTTTGTAGGTATGCCTATTATTTTGGTTCGAGACTCGAGCGGTGATATCAATGTCTTTCAAAATACTTGCCGTCACAGAGGCATGATTTTGATTGATGAGCCTACCAACATCAGTGGTGTTATTCGATGCCCCTATCATAGCTGGTGCTACGACCTGAAAGGAGAGCTCTGTGCGACCCCTATGGTGGGTGGAACCGATACCAACTCCCATGAATCCATCAACCATCAAGAGCTCGGCTTATTTGAAATTCGCTCAACTGTCTGGCAAGACATTATTTTTGTCAATATATCAGGCAAAGCGCCTGAGTTTAATGATTACGCCTCAAAGGTCATCGAGAGGTGGTCTGAATTTAAAGAGCCTCTTTATCATGGCGGGAAGAACTCATCTTTCTCACTTACCTTAGAGACGAACTGGAAGCTTGCAGTTGAGAACTACTGTGAGAGCTACCATTTGCCGTGGGTTCACCCTGAGCTCAACGTGACATCGAGCATTGAGGATCATTACCATATCGAGGAAATGGGCTGTTTTTCAGGCCAAGGCTCTCACATATACAATCAAATTAAAAGCGAAGACGGAGACGTATTTCCAGATTTTGATGGCCTCTCTAGTAAGTGGGATAAATCGAGTGAATACATTGCTTTATATCCGAACGTCCTTTTAGGGGTTCATAGAGATCACTTTTTTTCCATCATTATTGAGCCGATTGCGACCAACAAAACAATCGAGCATATCTCACTTTACTATTCAAAAAATCCCTCAGAAATGCCTCAATTAAATCCACTAATAGATGAAAATGCTTCTTTCTGGAAAACGGTATTCAGAGAAGACATTGGCGTTGTTGAAGGTATGCAGCGCGGCAGAAACGGACTTATGTTTGACGGCGGCAAGTTCTCACCTGTGATGGACAGTGCAACCCACTGCTTTCACCACTGGATTGCCCAATCCATTAAAGACTTTAGATCTAAAAAATCTCGCTTATAGCCTGGCTTGGTAAGCGGTCAAAGTATTTTCAAGAAGTACAGCAATAGTCATCGGTCCAACACCTCCAGGAACGGGAGAGATGGCAGAAACCTTGTTTTTAACATCATCAAAATCAACATCACCGGCCAGAGTTCCATCCTCAAGACGATTAATACCCACATCAATAATAACTGCGCCCTCTTTGACCCAGTCTGATTTCACAAGATTTGCAACGCCAGCTGCAGCAATTATGACGTCAGCTGATTTTGATTTTTGAGTGATGTCTTTGGTCTCTTTATGACAAACTTGAACCGTGGCACCGGCGTTAAGAAGCTCCATAGCCATTGGCCTTCCAACGATATTAGAAGCGCCAATGATGACGCAATCCTTGCCCCTTAAATCGCATTTGATAGAGGCGAGCATCTTCATGATGCCTTTGGGTGTACAGGGGCTAATAAATGGCTTATTCTGGCTTAATTTGCCAACATTTTCACTACTAAAGCCATCAACATCCTTTTCAGGAATAATGGCCTCAATGATTTTGTTTGAGTCGATATGAGATGGAAGAGGCAATTGCACCAATATCCCATCGATCGTAGGATTTTCATTAAGACGATACACCTCTGACAACAACTCTTCTTCAGTAATGTTTGCTGATTTATGAATTTGATCCGAATAAAAACCAACCTCAACGCAGGCTCTTGACTTATTTCTCACATAAACTTGAGAAGCTTGATCGTCACCCACCAGTAGCACTGCCAAGCCAGGCGGTCTTGAATATTGCTTAACTTCATTGGCAATATTTTTTCTAAGATTCTGAGCAAGTGTTTTGCCGTCAATAACCTTCATTGATAACTCTCCATATTTATAGATTTATACATTGATATTATCAACAGAATGATTAAATAAAATGGTAATTAATTTCACTTAGATTTGAATTTAAAAGGGTACTATTAGATATAAATAGAATCTAGTCAATTCCTAGTAACTTTCTTCTTTGTGCGGCCCATTTTTGAATTATATGGTCAACAGTAAGTCCAATTGAAGCAACACAAAATCCAAGCAATAAACCATTACCTATTCCCTGTTTATCAGACAAAGCTTTGATAATGTACTGACCTAAATCTTCAGTACCAATGAATGCGCCAATAATAACCATAAATAGGGCGAAAATAACGGTCTGATTGATCCCTAGCATAATATGCGGAAAGGCAAGTGGTAACTCAATCTTCATCCATCTTTGTATTCTAGATACGCCCGACATTGAGCCTGCATCTTGCAAAGATTCTGGCACGCTAATCAGGCCTTCAACAGTGTAACGAGTCGCAGGAATCGTTGCATAGACAATAACAGCAATCAAGACTGAAGTATCCGTTATTCCAAATAGTATCATTACTGGTATTAAATATACAAACGATGGGAAAGTTTGAAAGGTGTCACAAACTAGCAAAATAAACTTTGTAGCTGCTCTACTTTGAGCACACAATGTGCCAACTGTTATTCCGATAACGGCCGAGACTATAACTCCGAAAGTTGCCATATAGGTTGTAATAAGGGCTCTTTCCCACCACTCTAGAAGAGCAATAAACAGCAAAAAGGATCCAACTACAATTGCAGATCTGACTCCTCCAACAATGTAGCCAACTCCCATCACTAAAAAGAATGTTGCGATAACTGGCATTGATAAGAATGCTTCCCTCATAGGGAAAAGTACATCAACAATCAGCCATTTATTGAAGCCTTGTAAAGAAAAAAAGAAGGTCTGCAAAAACCAATCAATTCCGTCTTGGAACATGGGGCCTAGAGTTATTCCCTTGTTGTGAGGGATTAAATATAAATAATTGATGCCATCACCAAATAACAAAGAGCCAATAAAGGAAAGAATTACACCAAAGAATAAAATTGCAAGAAACATTAAGGACCACTTATGTTTTTGCATGAAAGGAAGGTCGGCAAAATAGTCGGTTTGTTTATTGGCCCACGCCAAAGACAACTTATCTAAAACTACGGCAATGAGAACAATGCACACACCTAATTCCAAGGCTACGCCAACAGCAAGCGTGTTAAGTGCGGCCAATAAATTAAAACCTAACCCCCTTGCTCCAATAAATGAAGCTATCACTGCCATCGCTAAGCACTGCATGATCACTTGGTTTATACCAATTAAGATGTCACGCCTAGCCGTAGGAATCAAAACTTTAAACATCAGTTGATAATTATGACATCCACTCATCATGCCAGCATCAAGTACCTCTGGTGAGACTTTTTTAAGACCTAAAAGAGTCAAGCGAATCATCGGCGGAGTTGCAAAGATGATTGTTGCAATGGCGCCAGCCTGATCTCCAATTCCAAAAAACACCATCACCGGAACAAGATATGAAAAGTGAGGCATCGTTTGGGCTATGTTGAGTATAGGCGCTAGTGCTGACTCAACTGCTCGACTTTTAAACGACCAAACACCAAGGAGTAATCCTATAACAACAGAGACTGGTGCGGCAATCAAGACCAATGAAAGTGTCTGCATTGAGGGCTCCCATTGCCCAAAAACAGATATATAGATCGTTGAAAAAGCCACCAACATCGCAAGATTTCTACCCTGGAGAGCATAACCAAGCATAGTTCCGCCAGCGCAAACAACGGTCCAAGGAAGAGCTGGCCATACTGCCCACGGGTTTTCATCAATCCAATCCCAACTCGTAAAAGTAACAATCGTTTTAACGCCGCCCAAAAGAATTTCACGAACAAAATCAATTGCAAAAAGCAGAGTAGCCGAGATCCCTCGTGTCATTTCAAATATTAAAGCTGAATCTTCAAATTCCTCAATATCTGGATCATAAATTTCAACTGGAAACCAATCATACATCAAAAAATTTGCAAATTCAGTAACCACTCTGGGAAGTTCCCAGAAACTAGTTGATTCTGGTTCACCAAACAACCAAGTAAATAAACTTGGAGCTAAAAACATTCCCCCAAAAATTGATACCGGAACATACAGGAAAAATTTAGTCCAGTTTTGTTTAAACCAATCAACAATTGAAAGTTGGATTGATTGATTTATTTTATTGAAACTATTAAATATTAATCCAACCACAATTAAAAATGAAACAAATATGTAAGCTAGAGAATTATCAACTACTGGATTCAAGAAATTTATCTCAGGTATGCGTACGAATTGGGGTGGTAATTGACCACTTAGTAGCATACTGATCGACTCAGAAAATCCAGCCACAGGAACTATTTCACCTCTATCAACAGCCTTGATAAAGCTATCCCTAGTATCAATAATTTCACTGTACTGACCCGTCATCAAAATGAGGATGACAAAACCAAATAGAACAATACCTAATTGTATTAATTTTGGATGCTTTGAGTAATAATCCATAACTTAATCGTTCATATCTCTTGCTGAACGGTCGCCAAAGAGTATATGAAGAATAGTAGAACAGTTTAGTAGTCCTACAGTGTTACCCTTATCATCCAATACGGCAACAGGCTTTTGTTGACTTAAAACCTCTTCTGCAACGGTTTCAATAATTGCATCTTTTGAAACCTTAAGGTCGCTTAAATCTGCATTATTATCCACAGGATCCATAACAGATTCTATCTTCAAAACTTTTTCTCTTGGAACCTCTTCAGTAAACTTACGAACATACTCGGTTGCAGGATTCAGAACAATATTGGCAGGCGTATCTAACTGCTCAATAATACCGTCCTTCATAATAGCAATTCGATCAGCGAGTCGGAGGGCTTCATCAAAATCATGGGTAACGAATAGTATTGTTTTATTAAGAACGCCCTGGAGTCTTAAAAATTCATCCTGCATCTCTTTTCGAATTAGTGGATCTAAAGCCGAGAAAGGCTCATCCAAAAACCATATGTCGGGCTCGACTGCTAGCGACCTTGCAATACCAACGCGCTGTTGTTGTCCGCCTGAGAGTTCTCTAGGGAAGTAATTTTCACGTCCATTAAGGCCAACAAGCTCGACCATCTCCATAGCTCTTGAAATGCTATCTTTTGTACTACTTCCTTTAACCTGTAAAGGAAACGCTATATTCTCTAAAACCGTTTTATGAGGTAGTAATGCGAAACTCTGGAACACCATACCCATTTTGTTTCGTCTAACCTCGATAAGCTCTTTACTATTAAGAGCCAATAAGTCTTCACCATCAATAAATATCTTACCAGCAGTAGTATCAGTTAATCTTGAAATACATCTAAGCAAGGTTGATTTACCTGAGCCTGACAATCCCATAATAACAAGCATTTCTCCTTCATAAACTTCAAAGGAGGCACTATTCACGCCTACCACACATCCTGCATCCTGAAATTTTTTTGCATCAACATCACCACCAGACTCTTGCAGCATTTTTTCTGCATTTTCACCAAAAATCTTATAAACAGACTCACACTTAACTACTGGATGGTTTTTTTGAATTTGAGATGCTTTAGAAGACATAATTTATTTCCTATATTGGCTTAATGTTTATTTCATATGTATCAGACAAAATGATACCCCCATTCCTACCTAATTTAGACTGCAATACTCTTGAATAAATATAGAGTACAACAAAGCCTTTTATTAAATAGGTTTGGAGGTACTTTTTAACTCCCCTAGGATACATCCCAGGGGAGAATTATTACACAATCAGTGTATTTTCTTACATACCTGCTGAAGTCCAAGGCATCCAAACATCTTCATTGTCAGATAGCCATTGAGCAGCTGCATCCGCATGAGTCATGCCACCAAGCTCAGGATTTGAAAGGAACGACATGGTTCCAATTTGTCCTGCATTAAATGACATTTGAGAGAATGCTGTGTAAGCCGCTGGATGAGTCTTAGGGAACTTATAGTTCGCCGCTTTCTTCAACCAACCCTTCGGAGATCCACATGCACCAGTTCCACCATCTGCTACTCTACATCCTTGGAAATATTCAGGCCATTCGATAAAGACAAAACCATCAGCATCCGTGAAGTTTGGAGTCCAGTTAAAGGTCAATGTAGCGCGTCCTTCTAACTTAGCAGCTGCGTGATCAGCCCAAAGAGCTGCACCAGTTCCAGCAAACTTAACCACCCAATCATCACCTAGGAGAGCCGCTACACGGTTAGGATACACATCACCATGCCAACTTTGTGGCCCTTCTAAGATACGACCTTTTCCATCTGAGTCAGCTGTTGCAAAGACGTCTACACAGTCCTTAAGAGCTTCATAGTTTGGAAGACCTGGGCATAAATTTTCATCAATTACCCATTGTGGTACACCAACCTCTTCAAGAGTCATCGCATCATGAGTACCCGCATCAATTACACCGCCTTTAGCCATAGCTGCATAGAACGAAGCACCAAAGGTAGACTGCCAGACCTCGTGAGAGATAGTTACGTCACCATTACGAATAGATTCATAAACACCTTGAGTATCTGCAGGAACATATTCTACATTATTACCCATGTGCTCAAAAATACCACCAATAACATAGGCCATCGTAATTTGACTATCCCAGTTATGTGTTGGAATAACAATTGGCTTGCTTGAGTCCGCTGCAAGAGCTTGACCCGAAACAGCTGCCAATGTCATACCTAAAGTAGCTGCAGCTACCTTACTTGTAAACTTATTCATTTACTTCTCCTTTATTTGTTTAATTAAACATTCTAAAACTAGTTTGATAAAAACCTTAAAACATTCAACTCTAAAAACGATTTCTCCAACAAATGCTGTCAAAAAAACCACTCTAACCTTGGATTCAATTACCCACCCAAGATTTTCTTTTGCCTGAAAAAACTACATTCTTACACGCGTTTTCTCAGGATCGTAAAACGGAAATCGGACAACTTTTGCGGTTAAACGCTTTTGGTGTCCATCGAGCTTTCCAACTTCAACTTCGTTGCCAATTTCTGACTCCGAAACTGAAATTCTACATAGTGCAATGTTCTTTTTAAGAATTGGCGAACGCGTTGCACTTGTAATAATTCCTACTTGCTGTTTTCCAATATACACTCCATCACCATGAAGCGCAACTTCATTAGAATCTAATTCTAACCCAACAAGAACTCTTTGTGGAGAATTCTTGCGAAGAATTAAAGCTTCTTTACCAGAAAAATCATCCTCTTTTGTCTTTAAAGGAACGGTAAATGAAATGCCGGCCTCAAACGGATCTGTCTGATCACAAAACTCATAGCCAGCAAAGATTAAGCCTGCCTCAATTCGAAGCATATCAAGGGCGTTTAGCCCGAGAGGACAGATACCAAACTCTTCTCCAGCCTCTGCAATGGCATCCCAAACAGCCTCACAATCATTCGGGTGAGCAAATACTTCATAACCTAATTCACCAGAGTAACCGGTTCGAGATACCATTACCGGTATGCCAAACTCTCCGCCAATACGACCAATAGTGAAACGAAACCATTTTAGGTCTTCAATATTGGTTTGTAATTTTGGTGTCCATATTATTTTAGAGAGCGTTTCTCTACTTTTGGGTCCTTGAACTGCAACGTTATGAAGCTGATCTGTTGATGATTTAACTCTGACATCTAGTCCACGATCTGCAGCAATTTTTCTGAGCAATTTACCGCCATCATCAGATCCTCCAATCCATCGAAAGTTGTTTTCACAAAGACGGAAAAGCGTTCCATCATCAACCATACAGCCGTTGTCGTAACACATCGCTGAATAGACAACTTGTCCTATTGCAAGTTTACGAACATCCTTGGTGATTGCGTGCTGCATTAATGCTTCAGCATCTTGACCATAAACTTCAAACTTTCTAAGCGGCGCAAGATCAATCATGACGACACCTTCTCGACATTGCCAGTACTCTTTAATTGCACCTAAATTAGTGAATTCAAGTGGCAACCAATAGCCGTTATAGTTATCAAAATTCTTAGTTAATTTTGAGGTGTTTTTATGAAAACCGGTTTCTTTAGTCATAGTAGGTATTGATTGTGGATCAGGCCGAAAAGCCGTAGCCGATGAAAAATTATTGGACTTATCATAAATCCTAACATGAATATCTGTTGGATTCCAGCCATTCGCAGAAGTTGTGTCATCTGGACACGCAGAAGAAACACACACTAAGTCTTCCATAGCTCTAAATAAAACATAGTCTCCAGGCCTTGACCAAGAAACATCTGAAGTTAGAGTATGGCACTCTTCAATTGCTGTATTAAAAAAGAGATTTAAAGCGACCCAATTACTGCGAGGCGGAACTCCATACTTCGCTAGTGACTTGTTAAAGTTATCTGTGCAACTAATATGCCCAGGAAACCCCCTATCGTCATAGTATTTAGCATTACAGGCTAAACCGAATGCGTCGTGACGACAGACCGTATCTTGAATAATCTCAACTAATGGCACTGAGTTTTGATTATAAAACTTGTCATGGGTTCCAGGCGCTGGATAACTTGCGCTCATCAGCGACCTTGTAATTGTTGGGTTAAGGTGTAAATACAAATTATTTTTTAAATCTTCAGCTAAAAATGCCTGAAAATCAGAGCATTGTTGTCCCTCAACATCGATAATTTGGATGTATTCACCTGCCTTAACTTTGTAGGCAACTGCAGTACTATTTTTAACCCTGATCTCCTTATTCGTTTTTGCAAGTGGCTCCGGGAGACGATCAGATGGGTTTGTAGGGTTTTTTCGAATAACATTGATCAAAATTTCTGTGGGTGAATTATGCTCATCAACCAACATTGGGCCGCCTTCAGCATCAAATACACACAAAAGGTCATTATTAATACCAAAAGATTGGCGCGTATCTGAGGGATTGGATTCTGCAAACAGCTCGGTACTGTTTAAATCCTTCGACTTTATTTGGTTACTATTCAGAATTGCTTTGAGCATTTCAGAGCAATCACCTGAAGAAATTTTATTGGAATTTTTATTCGGCTTTGTATTCCAATTTAAGGAAGATAGAGCTGATGATTTTTTAGAGTCAAACGCAAGAACACTGCACTTTTGATCTCCCTCAACATCGACTATTTCAACTGAATCGCCATTTTTTAAATCTATTGAAATGGCTTCACCGCCATGAATTTGGTAGGTCTCACAATTTCCGTCGTATTTGATATTAGAAACTTTCATATATATATTTCAGCGAACATGAAGTTGAGTATACATAAAATAATTTCGAGTTCAATTTGAAAAAATTCAATTCCTAATGAAAAAAACGCTGAATTTTAAACTTATTTTTATGTTCTAGCTTATTCAGCACCTCAGGGGGTGAGGTGCCGATAAACTAAGGAGAGAGCTTGAAGAGTCTCTTCAGGCCTCCCCTTTTAATTCACTTACAGTAATTAGAATTTACGGTAAGCGTTATTAAGATCTACCATAGGATGACTTTCTGACATTTGAAACTTAATTAAAAGTTCGCGTGCAATCATATCTCTTTCTTGCTGGTTATCAGGCAAATTAATGGTATCAGGAATCGTCACCCAGCCATTGATATTTCTATCAAAAACAGCTGCTTGATCGCCTTCATAACCCATATGAATGTCCTCTAACCAGTTCAGATCTTTCCATCCCATTTTGTCTATATACTCCTGTAAAAAAGGGGTAATAAACTTAAGGTCAGGAACAAGGTTTACGTCATATCGATAACCAATATGCTGACCGATATCTTTTTCGCGATCAGTACCTAAACCATCATCTCCAACAACAAATTCTTCTTCTTTATTACTCATAATTTCTCCTTTCCTTAAAAGCGTGTCAAATCTGGACGACCAACAGTGTGCTGTGAACCTGCAATAGGAACTTGTGCACAAGCTGATGCTTCCATAGTCAAAGCAGCTAAATCTTCTGGCTCTAAAGAGTGAACATTAGTCTTACCACAAGCACGCGCCATCATTTGACACTCAATCGCTAATGTGTGTAAAAAGTTATAAACTCTCTCTGAAGCTAAATCAGGATCTAAACGCTGTCTAAGAACTGGGTCTTGAGTCGCAACACCTACTGGGCAACGACCTGTATGACAGTGATAACACTCACCCGCGTTGACACCCATCTCAGCTGGATAATCAGCCTCAGGAGTATCTCTATTACAGTTAAGCGCCATAAGAGCAGCATGTCCAATCGCAACCGCATCTGCGCCTAGCGCAACTGCTTTCGCAACGTCACCACCATTTCGAATACCGCCAGCATAGACCAAAGAAATTCTTCCTGTCATACCAACATCATCGATAGCTCTTCGTGCTTGACGAATCGCAGCGATTCCTGGAACGCCCGTTTCTTCAGTAGCAATATGAGGTCCAGCAGCAGTACCGCCTTCCATTCCATCAATATAGATACTATCACAACCTGTTTTTGCCGCCATACGAACATCATCGTAGACACGAGCAGCACCCAACTTCAACTGAATAGGAATTTGGCCATCTGTCGCTTCACGGATTTCTTCAATTTTAAGTGCCAAATCATCTGGACCTAACCAGTCTGGGTGTCTTGCAGGCGATCTTTGATCAATTCCCGCAGGAAGAGATCGCATCTCAGCAACCTGGTCCGTTACCTTTTGACCCATTAAGTGGCCACCTAAACCAACCTTACAACCCTGTCCAATAAAGAACTCAACACTATCTGCTAAACGCAAGTGTTGTGGGTTAAAACCATAACGTGACTGAATACACTGATAAAACCACTTACTTGAATAGCGTCTTTCGTCAGGAATCATTCCGCCTTCACCAGAACAAGTAGCTGTTCCAGCCATCGTAGCACCACGCGCAAGAGCCGTCTTTGCTTCATAACTCAAAGCACCAAAACTCATACCTGTAATGTAAATTGGAATATCTAACTCTAATGGTCTTGGAGCCTCTGGACCAATAATGGTCTTAGTTAAACATTTTTCTCTGTAGCCCTCAATAACAAATCGGGTTAGTGTTCCTGGCATAAAAGTTAAATCGTCCCATGTTGGAATCTTTTTAAATAAAGAGAATCCTCTCATTCTGTAACGTCCCAAATCAGATTTAATGTGAATGTCATCCATCACACCTTTAGGGAAGATAAAACTTTTACCTAGTCTGCTTTTTTCGTCTATTTCACTCATAATATTTCCTTTAGTTTAATTTGATAAAAATCTGATTAAAGAATTAGTTTCTTCTCTGCAGGCTCTAAATTATCGTAGTTCCATAATGTTTTACCTGAAACGTACTTCTGCATTTTTTCAACACCTTTTGGTGACTTCATGCCATAAAGTGCTAATTTCTCAGTTAAGTATCGAACGTCTAGTTCTGTCATTTCACCTGGTACACAGTCCACTCCAAGCTCTTCAACTTCGCCGCCAACATAAATAGTGCCGTCATACATTGAGTCACCTAAATTCATCCCTGCATCACCACAAATGATCATACGACCACGCTGCATCATGAATCCAGAGAAAGCGCCTGTTTTTCCGCCAACAAGGATTGTTCCACCTTTCTGGTCAATACCAGTTCGAGCACCAACACTGCCTTTACAGACAAGGTCACCGCCACGAATCGCAGCACCAAATGTCGATCCGGCGTTGCCATCGATAACAACGGTTCCAGCCATCATGTTTTCAGCACAAGACCAGCCCACGCGTCCCTTAATGTGAACATTAGGTCCGTCAATTAAACCGCAACCAAAGTAGCCCAAGCTATCTGTAAATGTTAAGTTAAGACGATTTAAGATACCAACACCAACACCATGTCTTGACATCGGATTGTCGACTGTAATATCACCAACACCGCTTTCCATTAACGCTCTGATTTCACGATTAATTTCTCTAGGTGTCATATCTAAAGCATCAATCGTAGCAGTCTTTTTAGTGTCTACTTCAAAGGAATGAAAATACGTAAGGTTTGCACTCTCATCAATCGAGAAAAATTTCTGTTGTGTTCTACCTTTAAGTTGCTCTTGATGAAGTCCCATCTCATGAGACGACTCTTTTTTTAGTTCTGCCATACTTTTACCTCTCCGTGATAAGGGTCAAATGTTTCAATGTGATGATCAAATAACGTTCTGATTGCAACTTCTTCAGAAGCCAAAGCAATCATGTCTTCACCTTCATACACAACCATTGGTTTCGCAGCCATAACATCCTTAGCCATGCCAAGTTGATCTTTTGTTGCTACTAGATATGTAAATACACCATCTAGATATTCAACAGAGTCTTTCATAGCTGTCTCTAAATCTTTTCCTTGGCTCATTCTTTCTGCAATATAAACCGCAATAAGTTCTGAGTCACAGTTTGAAGAAAAGCGATGACCTTTTAGTTCTAGTGCACGTCTATTTGTCCAGTAGTTAGTCAGCTGCCCGTTATGAACCACAGCAACATCACTAAACGGATAAGCCCAGTATGGGTGTGCAGATCGAATGTCAACGTCTGACTCAGTTGCCATTCTTGTGTGACCAATACCGTGAGTTCCATTGAAATCATTAAGGCCGTACTGCTCAGAAACAACTGCAGCATCGCCTAAATCTTTAATTAACTCAAGAGAATTACCAATTGATAAAATTTCAACGCCTTCAATATCTTCAACAAAGTCTGCTAGCTTTTTCATATCACCCGAGAACTGAATCTCATAGCGATGTGAATATTCTGTAGCACTGTCTTTCTTGACAACTTTAGCGCCTAAATCTTTAAGTCTTGAGTTTACCATCTCAATTCTGTCTTCAATTTCAGCATGTATACTAAAGCTTCCCTCTAAATCAGCCGCCTCAGCAACCTTAAATCTGACGACATGATTCCCATTATCTTCACCATACATAGCGTAACCAGTTGAATCTGGACCCCTATGCTTCAAAGCTTGAAGCATTGATGTCATTTGCTCACCAATGTTTACATCTTTGCCGGCATTCTTATGAATAATTCCTGCTATTCCGCACATAAAATAATCTCCCTTTCCTAAATAATTGCCCACCGTCAGGTGGGCACTCTAAAAAAAACCTAAAGAAGCTAGCCTATGGCAAGCAATCTATATAAGTCTCTAAATCCCAATCCGTAACGGTGGCATTAAATCTTTCCCATTCATCTGTCTTATAATGGTGATAAACCTTATACATTTCATTAGGCATCGATGATTTAATTACCTCATCATTCTCAAGCTCATTAAGTGCCTCACCTAAAGACATAGGAAGCTTCTTAACTTGCTTTCCTGCTTCCATGGCCGCATAGATATTGCGCTCTTCAGGCTCACCAGCATCAAGATTATTTTCAATACCATCGCCCATAGCTTTTAACAAAGCGGAGCCCATTAAGTATGGGTTGACCATTGAGTCAACAGAGCGGTATTCAAAACGGCCTGGCGCTGAAACGCGAAGTGCACATGTACGGTTCTGGTAACCCCAGTCGGCAAAGATTGGTGCCCAAAATCCTGTATCCCAAAGACGGCGGTAAGAGTTAACTGTAGGGGAACCAATTGAAGTTAGCGCTGGTAAATGCTTAATAACACCACCGATTGATTGAAGGCCAATTGGACCAGGCATCTTCTCGTCAATAGAAGGATCTGGCATAAATGTATTCTCACCACCCTCTTTGTAAGTAAAGCAACCAGGCATACCTGGAAGTTCTCCATCGCCAGTAGCAATTTCTGGATGAAAAACTTCTTTTCCACCTTTCCATAGAGACATGTTATGGTGACAGCCTGATGCTGAAACGCCCATAAATGGTTTACTCATAAAGCAGGCAATGAGACCAAACTCACGAGCCACTTGGGCACAAATCTGACGATAAGTCGTTAGTCTGTCCGCATTTCTGAGTACATCATCAAACTGAGTATTAAGCTCTAATTGACCTGGTGCATCCTCGTGGTCACCTTGAATAATATCAAGACCCATTTGCTCAGAGTATTCAATCACTTTCATGAATACAGGACGCAACTCTTCAAACTGATCAATATGGTAACAGTTCGGCTTTGTTACTCCGCCATTTGGTTTTCCATCATCGCCACGCTTAAGCCACATCATTTCTGGCTCTGTACCGCAACGCATATCTAATCCATATTGATCTTGGAATTCTTTATGTTGTCTATATAAGTTACCACGACAATCAGATGTTAACGCTTCGCCTGGATTTTCACGCTCTTCACGGTTCCTATAAAGCCTACAGAAAACGCGAGCTACTCTTTTATCCCATGGAAGCTGGCAAAAAGTGTCAGGATCAGGAAGTCCAACAAGCTCTGAAGCTTCAGGGCCGTAACCAATATAATCACCATGACGATCTATAAATAAGTTGGCTGTTGAGCCATATACTAGTTGAAAACCTTTTTCAGCTAATCTCTCCCAGTGACGTGCAGGAATACCCTTACCGACGATACGCCCGGTAACTGATACAAACTGATAATATACATATGTAACACCCAAAGCGTCGATCTTAGCCTTAACTTCTTTTACAAGTTTATCGCGTCCAGGTTCATTAACGTGTTGTTCTAAATCTGTCATTTAATCTCTCCGAAAAAATAAAAAAAATCTTGATTAAAGATTTGCCCCCTAGTAGATTTTATTTAGATTCGTAAACAATGAACCCAAATAAAAACCAGACTATTTACTATTTAAGATCTAAATTAATGTCTAATTGATTCACTCAAATAACCACTCAAAAAAAGAGTGTTTCAGTAAATTGTGAATGGAGTATACGCCTAACTATATTCCATTGTCAAGAAATTTTTTTTATTTTAAAGAAATTAATTAAAGTCTTGTTTTTCTTCTAAAAATTAACAAAAAAACAAGAAAAAAAACTTATTTGATAGGCTACTTAAGGAAGTATATTATGAGCAAAAAACAATCATATCCCTGGCTCAGCATTATGATTAATCAGAGCTATTTGTACAAATAATGGTAAGAAACTGGCACTCGTCAGTGATTATTTTTTTAGGGCCGTGCGGTTTATCAGAATCAAAGTATAAAGAATCTCCTTTTTTAAAGTGATAGATCTTAGTTCCATAGTAATAATCCATCTGACCTTTTAGCATATATATAAACTCAACACCCTTATGCTGAAATTCTGGAAATTCATAATCTCTTGAGGTGATCGTAATCAAGCAAGGCTCTACGTTGAGCGACCCGCCAACGGTGTGCCCCAATAATTGATAGTGTCGACTCTCATCTGACCCAGCCCTTTCGATCGTTAATCCGTTACCTGATTTAATAAAAGTCGGCTCGACATCTTTGTCGTGCTGTTTAAACAATGAGGTAATTGAAATGTTTAGCGCATGACAAATGAGTTGGATGGTTTTGAGTGAAGCACTTATCTGACCATTCTCAATTTTAGAGAGCATGCTGGCAGATAATAGAGACTGCTTTGAGAGCTGCTGTAGTGTTACCCCAGAATTTTTTCTTGCAATTCGAACCTGTTTACCTATAGAAGCTTCGAGCTGTTTATCACTCCCAAAACTAGGGAGATTTTTATCAATTATGGATACACCCTTCTCTTTGGGTTTGACTATGTTTAGATTTGACACCAAAAAAAATAATTTACTTAGAATAAAAAAAATTATACTATAAGGAAAATTATTTAAGAATTAAATTCTGAAAAATAATTGAATTTTAAGCTTTAAGCTCTTGAGCGACGGCTCCTTCGCTGCTTCGTTGGCTTTGAATCATCACCCTTAAAGATCGATCTAGAACCTTCAGACATGACTCCAACCTTCTCTTCGATTTCTTCGAGAGTCGGTGCAGATGTGACAACGTGTGTATCCATTGCTTTTCTCATTGCCCTGACATGATCAAAACTTGTCCCGCAACAACCCCCAATAATCTTTGCACCTGAGTTCATTGCAATCTTAACATAGTGAGCCATCAACTCTTCAGTTCCAGAATAGACAATGCTCCCATCGACAAACTCTGGAACGCCGCAGTTTGCTTTTGAAATAACGACAGTCCCAGGATCAACATTTTTTGAAATGTCATTGATTGTCGCTAAAAGGTCCGGTGCACCAATACCGCAGTTAGCACCAAAGCCAGTCAAATTTAAATCTTTAGATCTTTTTGCGAGGTTAGAAGGAGTAATCCCCATCATTGTTTTGCCGGCGGTATCAAAACTCATTGTTGCACAAACGGGAAGACCAATATCCTTGACCGCATCGAGTGCAGCCTCCAGCTCCTCCATCGCATACATAGTCTCAAGCCATAAAACATCCACACCGCCTTCAGCAAGGCCCTCTGCTTGAGCTCTAAATGCAGCCGTTGCCTGATTGGGCGTCATCAGTCCATGGGGCTCAATCATTTCACCCGTCGGACCCATCGCACCAGCAACAACAACTAAACGATCAGCACTATCAGCAACCTCTCTAGCGACAACACCAGCAGCTTTATTCAGTTCGAAAACTTGACTCTCAAGGTTGTGTAACTTGAGCCTAAACGATGTTCCGCCGAAGCTGTTTGTTAAAAATAAATCGGAACCAGCATCAACAAAGCCTTGATGCAAGGAGCGAATTCGATCCTTGTGTTCAATATTCCAAGGCTCAGGTGGATCTCCAGTCTCTAAGCCCATTCCGAACAAATTGGTTCCTGTAGCTCCGTCAGCCAAGATATGATCTTTGTCTTGCAGTATTTTTAGGAAATTGTTCATGAAGTGGTTTAGTGTTATCGGTAAAGTGAATGATTCACTCGAATTTTACTGATAATTATACAAGTTCTTAAATTATTTATATTTATATATATTCTCTCTTTATTTATTAAAATTCAGAAAATAATATCCTATGAATTATTAGTCATTTAGAAGAAATTATTTGAGTCCATTTAATAATCTACATTAAGAATAACTAAAACAATAGTGATGACTAAAAATTACCCTACAATTTGTAATGCAAATTTTTAAATAATAAAGCAATGAGAGTAGCCTATTCTCTATATAATTTGAGTTAAAAAAATAAACTCACAAATTGTGAATATTTTAACTACACAGCAAGTGCAAAATTGCATGCTAATGAACAGTGTTATTGGCGAATCCTACTTGTATCAGAAATTTTTAAACACGCCCTGCCCCTCTCCCAAAAACTATAAGAATAATGAACCAGAATTCTAACTCGCATGAAGATGTGGTCAGTCGCTTTATCAATTATGGCGAATCTAATTTTGAATCTAACGTTACTCAAAAAAGACCGACCCAAAGCGCTGCCCAGCTCGGCGTCTTAAGGCTCATCTATGCTTTTAGGTTTTCTGGACACTTAAGAGCCACCTTGGACCCTCTTCAAAGACCAAGACACCATTCAACACCCCCATTCACTCTTGAAGAGTTCGGACTGAGTGAGGCGGACTTAGATAAAACTTTTAATATGGGCTCCTATCAAGGAGCAAATTGCAGGACGCTGAGAGAGCTCTTTGAATCTCTTAAAAAAACCTACTGCAGTAGTCTGGGTGTTGAGTACATGCACATTCCAAATCTCGAAGAGAGGAAATGGATTCAAACAAAAATTGAAACCATGTCTTTAGAACAAGAAGGCACTCCCGAGTATAAAAAATGGCTCCTTCAGAGAATAACCGCAGCGGAAGTATTCGAAAAGTTTCTGCATAATAAGTATGTCGGTCAAAAACGCTTTTCCCTTGAAGGCAGTGACACTCTCATCCCACTATTAAACGTTTTGATTGAGCACTCCGGTGAACACTCGATGAAAAGAATTTGCATGGGGATGGCTCACAGAGGTCGACTCAATGTTCTGATTAATATTATGGGCAAAAGGGCAGAAAACTTATTCAAAGAGTTTGCAGGTGATCTTGGGCTTAGTAAAAATCAGACGGGAGACGTCAAATATCACCAAGGATTTTCTTCAGATATACAAACCAAGAAGGATGATGTTCACTTGGCGCTCATGTTTAACCCTTCTCACCTGGAATTAGTCAACCCCGTCATCGAGGGATACGCAAGATACCATCAAGATAAAATTGATGATAAAGACCGCCAAAAAATACTGCCTGTTTTGATTCATGGTGACGCTGCCTTTTCTGGTCAAGGTATCGTAATGGAGACGCTCAACATGTCTCAGTCAAGAGGCTACAGAACTCAGGGCACTGTTCATATCATTATCAATAATCAGATTGGATTTACCACTTCAAAGCAGGACGATGCGCGTTCGACTGACTATTGTACGGATGTCGTTAAAATGATTAACGCTCCTGTATTCCATATCAACGCCGAAGATCCTGAAATGGTCAGTTATATAACGAAGCTAGCGCTTGATTACAGGATGCGCTACAAGAAGGATGTCGTCATTGATTTAATGTGCTACAGAAGGCATGGACACAATGAAGCTGATGAGCCCGCTGTTACGCAGCCGTTAATGTATGAAGCCATCCGAAAACTTCCTACAACGCGTGCCAACTATGCAAACACTTTGATGAAGCAAGGCGTCATCGACCAGTCAGAAGTTGACGCTATGATTAAAGATTACAGGCAAGAGCTAAAAAATGGTGAAAGAGTTGCCTACAATATCATCAAGCCAAAAAATAAAAGAGCCTGGGAAATGCTCTGGGAAGACTACTTCAATTCGACTTGGGTTGAGCAATATGAATCCGCAATCAGTAAAAAGCACATTCAAAAATTAAATAAAAAACTGCAGCATATTCCTGACGGGTTTGAAGTCCACCCACGCGTTAAAAAAATGCTCTCTGAAAGACAAAAAATGGCTAATGACAAAATCAATGCCGACTGGGGCTTCGCTGAGACGATGGCCTATGCAAGCCTGACTGAAAATGGCGTATCTATCAGGCTAACTGGGCAAGACTGCGGAAGAGGAACGTTTTTTCATAGGAATGCAGTATTACATAATCAACTCGCAAATGAAGATTACACGCCGCTCATGCATATTAGCGAAAAACAAGGAAGAGTTCAAATCTATGACTCAATTTTGTCTGAAGAGGCTGCCCTTGGATTTGAGTACGGCTATGCAACTGCAAACCCAGAATCCCTGGTAATATGGGAAGCTCAGTTCGGTGACTTTGCTAATGGTGCGCAGGCCATTATTGACCAGTTTATTGCTTCAGCTGAGGCAAAATGGGGCCGCCTATCGAACCTAGTCATGCTCCTTCCTCATGGTCTTGAAGGGCAAGGTCCTGAGCACTCTTCTGGAAGACTGGAGCGTTTTCTTCAGCTTTGTGCCAGTCACAATATGCAGGTTTGTGTGCCATCAACCGCCTCACAAATATTTCACTTAATGAGGCGTCAGGTTCTTAGAAAGTTTCGCTCACCTCTGATTATCATGTCACCAAAAAGTTTACTCAGAAACCCTCTTGCTTCATCCCCTTTATTTAAGTTTACTGAAGGAAAATTTAGAGATGTTTATGAAGAGCAATATGACAACATAAAACCTAAAAAAGTTGATCGCGTTGTTATGTGTAGTGGTAAAGTTTTTTATGAGTTATTGACACGTCGCCAGGATGATCAAATTAATAATGTTGCTATTCTTAGATTGGAACAGCTCTATCCATTTCCATCAGAGCAATTAATGAATGAGCTTGAAAAATTTCCAAATGCTAAAGATGTTGTCTGGTGTCAAGAGGAGCCTATTAATCAAGGCGCTTGGTACACTTCTAGGCATAACTTCATGGAAAGCATCGTTAAAAATCAAACGCTACACGTTGTTGCTCGTGACCTCTACGCTGCTCCAGCTGAAGGAAGTATTCGACTGCACAACATCAACCAAAACCAAGTCATTGAAACAGCACTAGGCATTCAGCCACTCAATAAAGCTAGGAGTATTAAGAAATGAAAGAAGTAAAAGTACCAGTTCTCCCTGAATCGATCAGTGAAGCAACTGTCGCTGCTTGGCATAAAAAGCCTGGTGATTATGTAGAACTTGACGATGTCATTGTTGAAATTGAAACAGACAAAGTTGTTCTAGAGGTTCCTGCAGAAGAGTCAGGAGTTCTAACTGAAATTTTGGCAAAAGAAGGCGAAACAGTTAATGAGCAACAAGTTCTCGGTCTTTTAAATGACGAAGCCGAGGCTGGAGCAAAAGCGCCTGCAGCACCTGAAGAAAAAACTCCAGAAATAACGCAAGAAAAAACTCAAGATAGTGCCCCTTCTAACCTAGATGAGATTAAAGAAAAAGATGAAGAAGAAATTATAGAGGAGGCTAAAGAGGCGCCTCAGCCGGCATCAGAGCCTAGCCCATCTCAACCCTTAAGTAACCGAATGGAAGAAAGAGTTCCGATGACTCGTATTCGTAAAACCATTGCAAATAGACTTCATTCTGCAACACAAAATACAGCCATGCTAACAACCTTTAATGAGGTTGATATGACTGAAATATTATCCATGAGAGCGAGCTATAAAGAAGCTTTTGAAAAGAAGTACTCTGTTAAATTAGGATTTATGTCCTTCTTTGTAAAGGCTGCTGTCGAATCGCTCAAAAAGTTTCCTACAGTAAACGCATACATCGATGGTGACGATATTGTCTACCATGCTTTCTGTGACGTATCTGTCGCTGTCTCTTCTGACCGAGGATTGGTTGTACCCGTTCTAAGAGATGCCCATAAGATGGGTATGCACGATATTGAAAAAGGGATTGTTGATTTTGCTGTTAGAGCTCAAGATGGAACTCTTGGCATTGATGAAATGAGTGATGGAACCTTTACGATTTCTAATGGCGGCGTATTTGGATCACTGCTATCAACGCCCATTCTGAATTCACCTCAGAGCGCAATCTTAGGGATGCACAAGACGCAAGAGCGCCCTGTTGTTATAGACGGTGAAATTGTCATTAGACCAATGATGTATCTCGCTCTATCTTACGATCATCGAATTATTGATGGCAAAGAGGCGGTGCAGTTTTTAGTCTCGATTAAGGAGGCGCTTGAGGATCCTGCAAGATTATTGCTAAAAGTCTAAAAGCTATAATATAATTCGCTCAATATTAGGTATTGAGGGGACATTTAATGAGCCGTTTAAAAACAGAATATGAAAAGAATGGTTTTTATTCTCCTGTTTCAGTAATTGATGCATCTCTCGCAAAAGACTATCGAGTCATCCTTGAAAACGTTGAATCAAAGATTGAGCTGCTGAACTATCGCTATAAGATTCATACTGCGCTTGATTTCGCCTATCAAATCGCAATCAATGAAAAACTCTTAAATAAAGTTGAAACCTTATTAGGGCCAAATATTCTGCTTTATAACACTTCATTTGTTATCAAAGAGCCGCATTCAAAAACTCACATTAGTTGGCACCAAGATCTAACTTACTGGGGCTTTAATGATGACAATCAAGTTGCTGCTTGGGTTGCTCTATCCGATGCAACAGAAGAGAACGGATGTATGCATATGATTCCTGGAAGTCACAAAAATGGAGAAATGAGTCATAAGCCTACCGTTGATAAAGATAACCTTCTTCATCATGGTCAGACCATTGAAAGTGTGCAAGTAGAGGACGCTATTAGTCTCCCTTTAAAGGCTGGAGAGGCGTCACTTCATCACGGCTGGACAATGCATACTTCCTATCCAAATCAGAGCAAGGATCGCAGAATTGGATTGACCATTAATTACATCTCCACAGACATGTATCAAACTCAAACAGATAATGACTCAGCAATGCTTGTCAGAGGTGTCGATAACTATAATCATTTTGAAAATGAACAACCCCCAACTCAAGAATTTGACAAGAAAGCTTGGTTAAAGTTACAAAAAAAAGAAGCTCTCATTCATCAAACATACAACAAAATGAAAAAATAACTATTTCAATAATCAATAAAAAAGGCGGTATTTTCATACCGCCTTTTTTGTTTTATTGATTTTTACAGTTTATTACTTGTATTGGTCTTGCTCGTCAGTGTTACCTTTGACTAAAACCACTACTAGCATAACCGACGCAATGACTGTCCACCAACCAGGCATTGATGAGCCGGAACCAATATACATACCCATGTCAATCCAACCATCGGCGTTATAAAGTTCTGCAAAAGATTCAGCAAAATATCCCATATTATTTCTCCTTATTAAGAATCAGAATCAGGACTAACCATTGACTCAGGATAAGCCCGAGCAGGAACCTTGACTGCGTCAAGACCTTTGATTTGAACCTCATCTGGGATACGTAACATTCCAGCTTTGTTCACTAACCACGATACAATGTATCCTGGAACAAAACCAAGCAAGAACATAACGATTGCGCCAACGATTTGACCAAACAGGCTAATTGCAACTGTATCTTCTGGAGCAAAAGCGCCCAGTCCTGGCGCACCAGAACCCAAAAGACCAAGAACAACAACACCAAATAGACCGATCGTTCCGTGAACCGTTACAGCACCAACTGCATCGTCGATACCGAAGCCCTCTAACCAATCAGCACAAGGCTTCAAGATCATACCTGCAACCATTGCAATAACAATGACAGTAGAACCAAAGTATATATCAAGACCTGATGCGACTGAAATGATTCCCGCTAGACAGCCAGACATCATCCAGAACGGATCTTTAGTTATGATCCAAGCACCGATAATACCGCCTGAAGCTGCTAACGCTATATTGAATCCTAGCGCTGAAAGCGTCATTGGCGTACCATAAATGGTTGTACCCTGATCAGCATACCAACTCCAACCTTCACCAGGCAGAATGATACAAGCCATAAGGAATCCGAAGAATCCTACAATAATCAGCATTAAGCCAGTTACTGTTAACGGCATGTTGTGACCAGCAATGTGGTTTGCAGAACCATCAGCATTGAATTTTCCAACACGAGGGCCTAAATTTAATAGGACACCAAGCGCGAAGAATCCTGCGACAGCGTGTACAAGACCAGCAGCACCAAAGTCATGAAAACCGAACTCAGTTACTAACCAACCGTCTGCGTGCCAACCCCATGCTGCAGCAACAACCCATGCAAATGAGCCAAGCACAATCGCACAGATTACAAAACCTACGGTTTGTATTCTCTCGATTAGAGCACCAGAGGCAATCGATGCAGTAGTCGCAGCAAACAATGCAAAAGCTCCCCAGAATACACCTGACGCGTGGTCAGCCATATTTGGACCCATGTATTGAGCTGAATCGCCCCATGGTAAAGCTATAGCACTTGCATATGCGATACCTGAAATCTCCATGTAGCCAGCGCCGGAGGCGAGGTCATACGGAAACGTTGGTAAGGCCCAGTAGAACCACCAACCAAACAGATAAAACGTTACGATTGTAAACGCGAACGCGAGTAAGTTTTTCATACCCGATGATAGTACGTTCTTCACACGAGTAGCACCCATCTCATAGAGAAGGAAACCAGCATGAATGAGAACCATCAAAGGAATTGTTAAGTAGTAGTACGCCTCAGCAAACATCGTGTTTGTGACCTGAGCCGCACTTTTGACAGCAGCTAACTCTGCCGTTAAAGCTAATATTTGATCTTCCAAAACATTATCTCCTTTTTAAGTTTAAAGAATCTCTCTCCTTTTTTTTTACTTGCAGGAATATCCATATCCCTACAACTAACGAGTATATACAAACAATCAAATTAAATCTATAAGAATTATCTTTAAATAGGGTTAAAAATAGAAAATTCGTTAAGTAATCTTTTAGTTGCAGTTAGTTAAAAAATTAAGAATATTTAACTAACTGCAACTTAAACTTGATGTTCAAATGACCACGAATTTTTAACTACCAAAGGTCTTAACAATACTGATAACTAGGTCTTTAAAGTCATCCTCATAATTATCAGCAAACTCATCAATCGTTGTTAACGAGCTAGCATCCTTCATTCGATCAGTGAAGACTAGTCCATCAAGATGATCGAGCTCGTGCTGAAAAGTTCCAGCGCTGATACCTTTAGAAATAAAACTAACGCTTTGTCCCTCTCGATTAAATCCTTCAATCAAAATTTCAGGGCACCGATCAACCTTTCCTCTCATATTGGGGACTGACAAGCAGCCCTCATAAACGTTGATTCTTTCTTCAGTCAAAAAGGTTACTTTAGGATTGATTAACACTGTTAATGGAATATCTGGCTTGTATGAATAGCGAGGATTTTTGTTGACCTCAATGATGCATATTCTTAGCGGAACAGCGATTTGAGTAGACGCTAAACCTGCCCCGTTAGCATGCCTCATAGTTTCAATAAGATCATCAATCAGATTTTGAATCTCATCGGATTGAATCTGATTGACATCTACCGGATCTGCAACCTGACGCAGTGCAGGGTTACCTAATTGGACAATCGTTCTAATCATTCAAAAAACGTCTTAAATTAAATAAAATTAACAATTGAATTTGTATTTTATTAAAAGTGATAGTATATCTAATGAGAATTAATAAGGGCAATTTTTGCAGCCATTATTGCAGCACTCGCCCTGCTTAATGAGATACCACTTACTAAATACATAGAGCCCCTCTGTTATCGTATAGTCAACATTTTTAACAAGCTTTGTCTGAGAGCGATGAGGCTCTACAAATTTTTGAAAATTTTCCATACCTTTTTCTTCAACAAGGGATTCAATTTTCTCATTGATTGCCTCACCAAGGCATGATGGACAAAAACAATCTTGCTCAGAGGTTGGAGCCATGATTGGCGGAAAGCTAACGCACCAACAATGTCCTGTTCCTGCGCCGCATCCAAATGGTTCATTACATTGGGAGCAATTTTTTGCAGTCATAATATATAAGGCCTATCAAAAACCTAATTTTGACATTGATTCTCTTTGAATGCAATCAATTAAAGACCAGATTACACCAGTTATTAAATAAGGTGTGGGAAGCTTTATTGTTTGCAGAAAGATTCTTTGCAAATTCATCTTGAAAATTCACAAGCCCTTCCTTACCTACAAGATTCTCAAGACTTGAAGGGATTCCTGGAATGCACATCCAGCCTTCGAAAGTATGTCCACAAACCTCGGGATGAAACTGACATGAATAAGCGTTCTCAGAGACCTGCATAACATGATTACTGCACTGGTTAGATGATGCCAAAATGATTGACCCCTCAGGGGCCTTTGTGACCTCCACTAAATGAACGTTCACCCATTTGTCTGAAACATTAAAATTCTTTAATAGTGGATGATTTCGTCCCTCTAGTGTTGGCTTTATTTCAAACAAACCGATCTCATGATTAGGCGTTTTTTCTGCTCTGCCTCCAAGCGCCTCAGCAACAAGTTGATGCCCCAAACATATTCCAAGGAAAGGCATTTTAAGGTCTTTAACTGCATGACGAATCGCCTGCTTTTCTTCAACAAGCCAAGGGTATTTGTCTTCTTCCCAAACGTCCATAGAGCCGCCCATAACCCAAAGCCCGTCATAGTCATCTAATTTTGGAATTGGGTCTCCAGCATGAAGATCTATTTCATGGAAAGCAATGTTTCGAGTTTCAGCAAAATCCCTGAAAATTCCTGGATTCTGTGAAGTCATATGTTTAAAAACAAGAATATTCTTTTTCAAAACAAGCGTATTCAAATTAAAAACTACATTCTAATTTATTGTGTTTGTAACCAACTGTTAATATTTTATTAACAAGATTTAAAAAAATTCAATTTAAAAAAATCCTCGCTCTCTAAAAATTATACTTATAAGAGATTTCTGCTGTCTCAGATGAATCTAAAGAATCTATGTTATAACCCAACTTAAGATCTTTGTACTTCAATCCGATAAAACTAGATCTTACAATCGCGCTGTTTAACATGTTATTTAAATTAGAGGTGTAAGCATGTTTTAAAGAGAAGCCTAACTTATCATCAATATCCTTTCGATAAGATAAGCCATAAACCATCTGTCTTCCAGCCGACTTCAGATTAATACTTTTATTTCTATAAGAAATACTCCCATCAGATTCAGCTAAATTGGACATTCGAATTGACATTTCACCATCAATAATTCTATTAGGCTGACTGATTGAAAAAGATAAATAATCGTCCCCTAATATGTTTTGTTGACTTGCGACAAGAGCCAAACTTGATGATTTAACGTTAGTGGCAGAATCAATAAAACTTGACTCGGGTTTCGTCATGTTGGTATTAGCGAGTGTCGCTATTCCAGTTAATGTCAAGTTTTTATTGAAGTGACTTTGTGCTTTCAATGCAGTAAAAATGGTATTTGATTCTGCACCACTCGTTGAAAAAGCGTCGCTTCCTGACAAACCCAACAGGTTATCTTTATTTTTTGTTAAGCCTGACATTAAGGTAAGGTTGGTATCTGATAGATCGCCATATTCCAGAGAGGCAATAAGCGACTGCCTTGATCCAATTGCACCACCTGATTCATAGCTTTGTTTAATGGGGCTTGTTGCACCAATCAATACCCTTGAATTATTAAATTGATAATTTGCACTTAAACCTAAACCACCCTCTTTTGCACTAAGGTAAGGCGTTTCAAAGTTAGACAAATCAACAGCTGAATCTAAATTTGAACCAAAGAAACTTTGAACAGGGAGTGTATTAGCACCAAGAGTCAGAGTTGTTTCAAGGTTATTAGTTTCAGATAAAGTTGATACTGTTTGACTAAAATCATCTTTTGGAAAAGAATGATTATTGTTAGATAAGGGTGATTCCAGCCTTGTCAACTCTGAGGATAAATTGATGGATGGCTCATAATCATTTGTTAGAGTGACTCTAGTCGATATATCATATTTAAATCCGCCATTTAAGGCGTCATAAGCATAACCAACCTCTCCAATTAAACCCTGAGAAATTGCATTACCAAATGATGGAGATGTAGTAATGTATGACGAAGAGAGAGATGAACTCTCACTGGATTCAATAGACTCTCCAGTATAGAGAGACATTGCTGGGTTTGAGTTACTGGTTATTGGTTTTAGTGCAGCGTAAAAATCCGGCATCCCGTGGCCCCAGGTTGAGTGATAGCCGTGCTTGACTCCATTGCCATGCGTTGTAAAAGTAGTATTGCCCTCTGGGGTAAACCAACTGTTATTTGCTGAGGCCAGAAGCCTGTCAGTTAGTTGCTCAGGGGTATGGTTAGGGAAGGCTTGCGAGAGAAGAGCAATCCCACCAGAAATCATGGGTGCAGCAAGAGAGGATCCTGATTTTTGAGTAGGATAAACACTTGTCCCACTATTAATATATCCGCCAACATTGAGTTGCCATCCATCTGCAACGACGCAGTACTCTTTAGCAGATCCGCATTTATTTCCCTTTAAGCTAAATTCTGATTCACTCGCATTGGAAATATCACTACCCGTAAAGTCAACCATTCCGACAGTGAGCCAAGCCTCTGACAATTGAGAATAGAGTTCTGGCAAAGCCGCAACTGCACTCACATCAGATTCACCAGTGTAGTTTCCTGAAGCGAATACAATCACCCCGTTATTTTGAAAGTTATCTAAGGCAGTTATATATGACTGACTGGCCGTTATAGCATCAGAACTTGAAGAGCCCTCCATTAATGCTGCAAACCCTTGATTGTTAGTTAGACTATTATCAGATATATAATCCTTAAGCTCAGTTATATTCCAAGTTGCATTTGCATTTGAGTCCGTATCATCTCCCATTCCCCAACTGTTATTTGAAGCAACCGCCTCATAGCCTCGAGCCACATCTAGGTCAGCAGCAAAATCATCTGTCTTATAACTACCACTTGTATTTGGGATACTTGAAAGTATCAAATCAGCATCCGGTGCAACCCCGCTTATTAGATTTTGCCCTGAGGTATCTCCATCACCAGTGCCGTCTCCAGCAGCCATTGAAGCCACCGCTTGGCAATGATAACTACTTGAATTTGCAGCTCCAAATGTGCTCTCTCCAGAGCCTCCATCATCAAGATTATGAACCGTTTTATTGAGATAAACTTTGTGATCATCGTCACAGTTAAAGTCTGCAACATGAATGAACTGGCCAACCCCTGTCAAATTATTTGTTCCATCTGAAAATGATTGAACCTTATGAATATTCATTTGCTCATAAGGATGAATACTACTATCGCTATCTGAATAATCGACGTTAGTCCACTGAGTTTCGGATTTAATCGCGTTTTGTGAGGACGAACTACCTTCAGTAAAGGATGTCGACTCAGCTAAGGCATAATTTGTTGATGAGGAGGCTGTACTGACGATAGTTGAAGAGCTACTTCCTCCAAAACACCCTATTAGAGATAGTGAGATTAAAACAATAATTAGTTTTTTAAAAATCACTTTTAAGCCAATTAAAGATTCAAAGTCAATATACCTTAACGCTACTTAATTTAGACTTAATTATTGAATAAATTGAAAAGATAACTTTCAGTAATTGTTATAGAAAATGAGGTTAATACAACTATAATTTATTCAACTTTTTCATAAAGACTTATCAGTAATGGCATTAAGGTCGATAGAAGCAGTACTTCCTCCAGACAATCTTCACTTCGTTGGTGATGGGTTCAGGGTTTATGGAATCCTAGGAAGAAGAGAGCCCTTAACAATGAAACGTATGAGTCCTTTTCTTTTGATGGACTATGCTCCAGTTCACTACTTTCCGCCAAATAATGGCGTACCTCGCGGCGTTGGCTCTCATCCTCATAGAGGAATAGAAACCGTCACCATTGCTTACAAAGGAAAAGTTGAGCACAATGACAGTACTGGTGCAGGCGGCGTTATAGAGGAAGGCGGCGTACAGTGGATGACCTCCGGCAAGGGGATACTTCACAAGGAGTATCACGAGAAAAATTTCAGTAAAAAAGGCGGCGAGATGCAGATGGTTCAGCTCTGGGTGAACTTACCTGCGAAAGACAAGATGACAGAGCCAAAGTACCAAAACATTGAAAAAAAAGATTTAGCTAAAGTTGATCTTGGTAATGGGATTGGTTCAATCGATATTATTGCTGGTGAATTTGAAAATAATAAGGGCCCTGCCTCATCCTTTACCCCGTTAAGTCTCTTTAATGTAAAGCTTAAGAAAGGAAAAGGAACCAGTTTAAGTTTTAAAGAAAGCCACAATACTGGACTTTTAATCATCAAAGGAAACGTCACCATCAATAATTCAGAGAAGGTACCAACGAATCACTTTGTGCTTTTCAATAACAAGGGCTCAGAATTTACAATAAAAGCCGACGACGAAGCAGAAATACTTGTACTCAGCGGCGAGCCTATTGATGAGCCAATAGCTTCATACGGTCCATTTGTAATGAATACTAACGTTGAGATTAGACAGACAATCGATGACTTTAATAGTGGTAAATTTGGCTACTTAGACTAACTATTCAGAGTCATTAGTCCTCAACCGAAGCTTCTAGTTTTGGGTACTTATAGCCCAATGTCACTCCTCTTGCAATTGAAAAGATAATGAGTGACGCCCAAAGTCCATGGTTCTCATACCTTGGTAACAGAACTGCCAACGCTATCAAATAAATACAAAATGAAATAAACATCATGTTGCGCATATCGGCTGTCCTCGTTGCCCCAATAAAAATGCCGTCCAGCATCCAAGCCGCAGCGCCAACAAGAGGTGCAAGAACCATCCATGGTAAATATTCATAACTTACTGCTCTGACGTCTTCAGCAGTGGTCATAACATTAATAATACTATCCCCAAAAACATAAAAGGCAATCGCCATAACGACTACGGACCCAAATCCCCACTGGCTCGTCATAACCGCTGACCTTCGAAACAATAACCTATTTTTAGCACCCAAAGCTTGACCAATGAGTGCTTCTGCTGCAAAAGCAAAGCCGTCCATTGCGTAAGCAGTGATATTTAAAAATTGAACCAAAACCTGATTAGCCGCCAAAGTTGCATCATCAAAACTTGAGCCTAAAAATAAAAAACTAACAAAACCAATCTCTAGTAGAACAGACCGAATGAGTATGTCACTATTAACTTTGGCCATTTGCACAAGCCTAGCACGGTCAAATATCTGAACCCAGTTTTTCCAGTAGCCGTTATTAAATCCCTCTCTCGCAAGCCATAGGCCATAAAAAAGACCTAGCCACTCAGCAATAAGCGTTGCAAAGGCAACTCCCTCAACGCCCCACCCTAGCTTTAGAACAAAAATAAAATCTAAAGTAATGTTGATACTATTTATAAGCAACATAAGCATTAGAACAGATCGAGTCCTTTCTTTAGCAATAAGCCAGCCAGTAATACCAAAGATTGCAATCGCAGCCGGCGCGCTAAAAACTCTAATTTTCAAATATTCATTTGCAAGCCCCTCTACCTCTTGAGAGGCAGGCGCTAACCCGAGTGCACCACTGAACAGGGGGATTTGAATAACAATTAATATGATGCCTGCAACGAGACCAATAATAATTCCTCTCACTAAAAGCGCTGAAGTCTCTAGATGATTATTTGAGCCGATGGCCTGAGCAGTCAGTCCAGTCGTTCCCATTCTAAGAAAACCGAAAAGCCAGTATATTGCTGAAATGATAATGGCGCCAATGCCAACCGCACCAATTGGAGCAGCTAGTCCCATTTGACCAACAACTCCTGTATCAACCGCCCCAAGGATGGGGATGGTCACATTCGCCAAAACAATTGGAATAGCAACTCCTAATACTCTTTTATTAGTAAGCTTAGTTGAATTCGGATTCATTGATATAAATCTAGAGTCTAGCTAGACAGGGTTCGATTGAAAATTTTGAATCGCCAATAAAGAATGAACGCAAGAAAGGCATACAAAACCTTAGCAAGCGTAAAGAGGATTGGAAGACTAACAAACTTTGCAAGCCAACCGTAGCCCTTAGTATTGCTCCAAACATAGATAAAAGCATCAACGCCTTTGATTTCACGTCCATCTATAAACTCGACATAAAGGGCCTTGAGGTACTTATCACCCTTCTGACTAGAATTTTCATATTGGAGCTGAGATCGCTTTTTATAGTGATTTATTTCGAAGTTACAAATACTGCACTCTTCGTTAAATAAAACCTTTCCATTTGGCTCATTTTTCATAGTGGAACATTATATATTATTAAGAATTAAACAAATCAGATTGGATTAGTTGAATCAATAATTCATTTTGAACTATAATCATCCTTTTGTTAAAATTAAATTTTATGGATTTTCATAATCAAAAAGACTTATTTAATACTCACAGACATCAGGCAATCAGAAATTTATTCATTGAAAAGAGAAAACTACTAGGCATGTCTACCCAACAACTCGCAGTTGCAATGAAAACCGATGTCTCAAAGATAGAGCATATTGAATCTTATCCTGGAAATTTAAAATTCTCTGATATAAAGCTATTTAGTGATGCTTTAAAAATTTCAATAAACGAGCTAGAATATTTATTCAAATAATCCCTTTGCATCAGATTTATTTTAATTGAGATATGATATATCTATATTACTAGTTATATAGTTTTTTCTGTATAATATACAATTATGAATGAAATTGAATTAGTAAAAATATTGAGTGAACTTGGTCATATAACCAGACTTTCTATCTATAAACTCATTATGAAATATGGAAGTGATGGAATTACAATTGGCGAAATTGGTCGTCAATTATCTATTGCGCCTTCAACGTTAAATTTTCACCTCAATAGATTAGTTGATGCAGGAATCATTAACCAGAAAAAGAATGGAAGAGAAGTCAATTGTTCCGCAAATATTGGTAACTTGAATAAAGCAATTAATCTTTTAACTTCAGAGTGCTGTTCTGAGACTAATCAAAATGGCTACCCACCTTTAAATGAACAAGGAGTATCAAATGAAAAGAATGCACATTCATCTATCAGTAGATGACCTTGATAAGAATATCAAGTTCTATTCAACAATGTTTGGTGCCGAACCAAATATTCAGCACAGTGATTACGCTAAATGGCGTTTAGAGGACCCATCGGTTAACTTTGCAATCTCAGATAAAGGCCGTGAAAATGGTCTTAATCACCTTGGTCTTGAACTAGACTCTGATACAGAACTAAAAATGGTTCACCAAAGAATAGATAAAAATAATCTAGAGGGACTTGAAGAGCAAGGCGCTCAATGCTGCTATTCTGAGTCAGATAAATATTGGGTTTTAGATCCTCAAGGCATTCCATGGGAAAATTTTCACACCCTCAGAGATGTACCAATTTACGGAGTCAATTCAAGTAAAGAGGTTGTTGAATCTATAAATAGTTGTGGTGTTCCAGATTCCATGACTAAATCTAAGACGAACTGTTGCTAAGTATTGAGTAGTATCTAATTTCAACTATGAATGCATAGGGGGAAAACTAACCATTATGGTCAATATAATTCGATTTTTTAGATTACAAAACTCACAAACTAAAGCAATCATTTTAAATATTTTGTCTATAGTTTGTTTTTCAATAATGGTTATTTTTATTAGGAAAGCATCAGAAAACTTACACATTCTTGAAGTTGTTTTTTTCAGAAACCTTTTAGCCTTTATTGTAATGCTGCCAATATTACATTCCACTGGTCTAGCTGCAATAAAAATGAATAATACGAAGTTATTTTTTATAAGAGGTTTTTTTGGTGCAATTGGAATGCTTGCAGGCTTTACCTGCTTAACTCTAATACCACTTGCCCAAGCCACTGCAATTAGCTTCTCGAAACCAATTTTTATAACTATTGGAGCTACTATTTTTTTAGGTGAAATAATTAAGGCTCGAAGAATTGCTGCAATTATTATTGGTATGATTGGAATGCTCATCATTGTTCAACCTGGTGTTAACAGCCTTTCATTTGGAATAATGCTTGCAATTATTGCAGCCTTAGCTCACTCAGCAAATGGCTTAATTGTCAAAAAACTCACTCTTACTGATACGCCTCAAGCAATTATTACGTGGATGGTAATAATCCTTATTCCAGTTACTTTCATTCCAGCTATTCCGGTTTGGCAGTGGCCAAGTTTTGAAACCTGGTTGTATCTATGGGGGATTGCAATTTTAGGCACGCTTGCCCATTTTGCATGGACTAAATCCTACTCAATGGCTGAAATTACTAGCCTTGAGTCAATTGAATTTATAAAACTACCAATTATGGCTCTTTTAGGATGGATGATTTTTTCAGAAATACCTGGTACTTGGACTTGGATTGGGGGCTTAATAATATTTATGTCAACA
>Ga0208964_1000135_pt1 | contig 40900 bp, 34 predicted proteins | sample AOAMet1_08_M0_20_2_FD_188227 | JGI IMG/M metagenome (GOLD analysis project Ga0208964, IMG submission 188227) | Ammonia-oxidizing marine microbial communities from Monterey Bay, California, USA - CAN11_08_M0_20 (SPAdes) | ecosystem: Environmental > Aquatic > Marine > Intertidal zone | place... | reverse complement strand
CGAAAAGACTGCAGTTTTCACATCATCCGCGCCTACCATCCGCTGCTGGCGATGCAGAACCAGCTCAATGAAGTGCATACGGAACCACAAACAATTTCGCTTTCAAATAAGGAGCGCATGCTGGTCATTTCAGGTCCCAATGCGGGTGGGAAATCCATCGCCCTCAAAACAGTAGGACTGCTCCAAGTGATGCTCCAAAGCGGACTTCTCGTTCCAGTGCACCCCAACAGTGAGATGGGAAGCTTCGACACCATTCTTACCGACATTGGAGACAATCAAAGCATTGAAAACCAATTAAGCACTTACAGTTACCGGCTCAACCGCATGCGAAGCTTCTTGGAAATCGCAAATGCAAAATCCTTGCTGCTCTTGGATGAATTTGGTACCGGATCCGACCCTGAATTGGGCGGTGCATTGGCTGAAGTGTTCTTTGAAGAACTTTATGCGCGCAAGAGCTACGCGGTCATAACGACGCATTACGCCAACATCAAAAGCCGTGCTGCGCAAATGGAGCATGCCATCAATGGTAGCATGCGATTCGATCGCGATTCCTTGCAACCCCTTTTCAAGTTAGACATCGGACCTCCAGGCAGTTCTTTCACCTTCGAAGTGGCAAGCATCAATGGCATCAGCGAAACGTTGATTCAGCGGGCCAAAGGAAAACTGGACAAGCGCAAAGTGCGCTTGGATGAGTTGATCTCAGAACTTCAAAGTGAAAAAAACACTTTGTCAAAGATCACCGATCGAAACCTCCGCAAAGAACTCGAACTCGAAACGCTGAAACGAGATCTCGAGCGGATGGAAGAACATTTGGAAGAACGCAACGCAAGCCAGCAAGGCATTGCGGAAGAACAAAATGCAGCCTTGCATCGGGGACGAAAACTCCAGCAATACATTGACCGCTACGACACAGCAAGCAAGAACAAAGCGCTGTTCCAAGATATCCTCAAGTATCTGGCTATGGAACAAGCGAAGCGGCTTGAATCTCAAGCCGCAAAAAAGGCAAAACAGAAGGCCTCTCTTGCGAAAGCTGCAAAGCGCCGGCCAAAGCACTTCACCGATCGCATCAAAATCGGCTCCAAAGTCAGGCTCCGAAATGGCGGAAAAGAGCGAGGCGAAGTGATTGCGATTGACGCGAAATCTGCCACCGTGCTTTTCGGTGCATTTCGCACCAAAGTGGAATTGGACCGACTCACGTGGGTGGCGCACTGATTGCCCACGCGGCAGCAGCTCGCCGTTTTATTCGACCAAGAACTTCCGCGTAGCAGAAGCCCCACCAGCGGTGAAGAGCGTGAGGAAATACATGCCGGATTCAAATCCAGCTAAAGTCACTGTTGGAGTCGGCATATTGCGCACATCGGCTGTGAGAACCTTGCGTCCAGCGGCATCGAAAATTAGGATTTCAGCGGCTTGAATTTCTCCTGACCAATCAACAAACAATTGATCACGAGCAGGATTAGGGAGCAATGTCCATTCGTTTTCCATCAACCACAATTCCTCAACTTCCACCACGCCGCAAACGGTCTGTTCTGCGCAAGGGCTCTCCTCTTCCGTCACATAGCTGCCGTCCAAGACCTGCTGTCCTGAGCCAATCGGGTCGAGAAAAGCTTCGAGTTTTTCTTCCGCTGGAATTGGATTGTTGCCATTCCAATGAAAACTCATCTTGCCATAGTAATCCGGCGCATTCGGAGATTCGCAAAACGAGGCCCCTCCTGTGAGTGTCCCCACGATTCGTCCATCTTCGTCAAACAATGGTGATCCCGATGACCCCCCTTCGGTGACGCCATGCTCAGTTACCGTTTCCTCCCAATACACGCGCCAATGTGCGCCGGGGAAGTATGCACTGCTATTCGCCAAGTTACTCGTGTACGTTGAAATTTTCTTTCGGTCGCCTGAAGGGTGATGAATTCCAACACCGGAGGTGGAAACCGAACCGGTGACATCCCAACCGGCATAAAAAGGCGTCCATGAGTCAAACACAGGATCTTCCACTTCCATCAATAGAAAATCCGAGCCATTGATGTTTCCACCTGCAGATATATCGTCTGAGTACGTCAGCAAATTGACCCCTGTTCGCGCATGAGAATTGAAGCTAGATGTACCGCCGCAATCGAAATACTCATAATTGTAGCGCACTTTTAAAAATCCCCAGTCAGATTCAGACATGTCGTCTGCACAATGGAACGAACTCAACAACAATTGCCGGCAGTCAAGAGCAGTATTGTTGACCATTGCTCCAGAGCACAAGTAAATGCCTCCCCCCATTGAAATACGCAATCGAACCACTGCATCACGTTGACATTGCCAGTCCTCTCCTTCGGGACACATTACATCCACTTGACAAGGATCAGAACCTCGGTTGTTTTCGCTGAGTAAGTCATACTCACCCTGCAACCAGAGCATTCTAAAAAAGAAGCCAACTCCTGAAATATGAAGATCCGGTGTTCCAACTGTTCCAATGGGCTGGTTGTACTCGATTTCCACCTGCTCACCGGGCACTTCTCCACTCACCCATCTGCCGTGGTCATTGTTTTCACTAAAATCAACAGGACCCTCAACAAAGTCTTCCGAGAAACGACCAGCTTCCGAACGAAACGTCAGTTGACTACCAACGGGCAAGTGAAAGGAATCAAAATAAACGCAGAGGGCCGGCGCATCTTCCACATTGAGGCGCAGCGTCCATTTCTCCACCTCTGCATCGGACTGATAAGTGGCCTCTTCAAAAAAGTCCCAATCAGCAGGCAAAATGTGACCTTGCATTGTTTTTCCTGTGTGCTCCTCATGCCAAAAAGCGCGAGTCCAGAGCTGCTCAACATTTGGGGCTTCAAGCGAAACCTGTGCCACAGACTGGGCGAAACCCTGCGACTGCATCATCAAAATCATACACACCAGAAGGCTCCTTGTCTTTGCTTTGCTCATGCAAACAAAGCTATATCGTTTTGTGTAAATTCCATTGGGGAAAATTGGGGCAATCTTCATAGGGTTCAATCCCTGCATGCGGTAACTTGACGTCCGACAATTATGCGAATTACAACATCAATGAACATGCGACGAATGTTTGCTGCGATGGCCTTGAGCGGCTGTTGTTTCTTCAACGCTTCGGCACAGTCTCCTGAGTCCAATGAATCCAGCAATTGGGAAAATCAAGGCAACAAGCTCAATTCACTGCTCTACCACATCGAAAACATCTACGTTGAAGATGTGGACCTGGAGTCACTTGTAGAGACCGCCATCGTAAAAATGCTTGAGGAAATGGATCCACATTCGGTTTACATTCCTGCTGAAGATTTACAAGCTGCGGATGAACCTCTCAACGGTAACTTCGAAGGTGTTGGAATTCAATTCAATATTTTCAAAGACACCATCATGGTGGTTTCCCCGATATCAGGAGGACCATCTGAGAAACTGGGAATCATGGCAGGCGACCGCATCGTCACGGTAGATGGTGAGGTTGTTGCCGGTACCAATTTGACGAACAAAGACGTGCAGCGTTTGCTCAAAGGTCCAAAAGGGACACTGGTCACAGTTGGCATCAAGCGTGGAAAGGAACCGGAATTACTCACATTTGAAATCATCCGAGACAAAATTCCAATCTACTCTGTCGACGCTTCATTCATGGTGACTCCCGAAATTGGTTACATCAAAGTGAACCGTTTTGCGAAAACCACAATGACCGAGATGTACAGCGCCTTTGCCAACCTCAAACGCTCTGGTATGCAAGACCTGATTTTGGACTTGCAAGGAAATGGAGGTGGAATGCTTCGCACCGCCATTCAAATGGCTGATGAATTTCTTTCAGAAGATAAATTGCTCGTTTACACAGAGGGCCGTTCATTTCCACGCGAAAACACGAAAGCACGAATTCCAGGGCGATTCGAACAAGGACGATTGGTCGTCCTCATCGATCAGGGATCAGCGTCTGCCTCTGAAATTGTATCCGGTGCTGTGCAGGACTGGGACCGAGGACTGATTGTGGGACGTCGGAGCTTTGGCAAGGGATTGGTTCAACGCCCCGTGCGGCTCACAGATGACAGTGCTGTGCGGCTTACCGTTCAGAAGTATTACACCCCTGCTGGGCGGTGCATCCAAAAATCGTATGAAGAAGGCGTCGAGGAGTATAGGAAAGAAAAATACCAACGGTTCGAGTCCGGAGAATTGATGAGCATGGACAGCCTGGAGTTGCCCGATAGTTTGAAATTCGAGACGCGCATCACTGGTCGCACCGTTTATGGAGGAGGCGGCATTCTACCTGATGTTTTCGTCCCGCTTGACACCACCGATAACTCCTCCTACTTTTCGAGCATTTTGCGCAAAGGCTTGGACAGTAGGTTTGCATTGACGTACGTTGATTCTATTCGTCCTGAATTGGAGGCAGCCTATCCTACGGAGGATGATTTCATTGCCAAGTTCGATGTCGACTCCGCGATGTTAGCCGACTTTCAAAAATTCGTCACCGCTGAAGGCGTCGAATGGGATGAAAAAGGTTGGGAACGATCTGGCAACGCGATTGCGTTGCGCGTGAAGGCGATGATTGGCCGAAACCTCTTGGAGCAAAGCACATTCTACCGCGTAATTTCCGGATTGAACGAATCGCTCCAGAAAGCGGTTGATATACTTGAAGACGGGACTTTCGAGCAATCAAAGCTTGCCCACGATACATTTTGACACTACACTTTTTGATTTGTAATTTTACCCCACAAAATCAGTAGACACCCATGAACTTTAAAACACTCCTGACCTGTGGCCTCGCTTTCGTAGCGTTTGGTTGCTCGGAAAAACAAGGCGATGACAAATCAATTTCTCGTCCTGCGACAACTGAAGCTGACTCACGCGACATTCCAGTGAACACAAGCCCTGGACAAACCAGCAATTTTGATCCTGCAAAGCAACAAGCAACAGCACCTACCGGTCCAACCACGACTGTTTCTTTTGCATCGTACGAACACGATTTCGGCACATTGGAAGCAGGCGAATCTGTGACCCACATGTTCGAATTCACCAACACAGGTGACGAACCTCTGTTATTGGATAAGTGCAAAGGGTCTTGTGGTTGCACAGTACCGAAATGCCCGAAGGAGCCTATCGCTCCTGGCGAAAAAGGACTGATCGAAGTCAAATTCAATTCGAAAGGAAAGAAGAACAAGCAAACAAAGAAAGTGACCATCAACGCGAACACCGATCCCGGTCAGACGTTCCTGACAATCACAGCTTTTGTGAACCCTCCAATTGAAGGGTAATTGACTTTCATGATTGCCCGTGGCTTCATGCATTTAAAGGTCCTGCCATGCAGGGCCTTTTTTTTCTTTGCACTTGTGCACGGGATTGTGCTATGCAGTAAATCCTCCGCCCTTGCTCAATCATCCATTGCACCGTTTTCTGGTGAGGCCTTGCATTATGAGGTTACGTATGAATGGGGTCCGATCTACTTGGAAGTTGGAGAGGTAATCTTCAGTGCGTCAGACGGGAACAAATCAAACTTGAGGCCGTCGAACACCATCGAAGAAGAAGAAGAAGAAGAACAAGAAGGGAACCAACACGTTTGGGACTTCAAAGGTTGGGGCACATCAAAACCCAACTGGGATTGGTTTTATCCCGTCAACAGCACCTATTCAAGCCAGACAGATGCAAGCTTTCTCCCTCAAAAGTTCAGTCGGGTTGGTCGAGAAGGAAGGCACCGATACAATCGTTCTTATGCTCGTGAACAGGACAACTGCATGACCATAAGCTGCTTGGATGGGGAATTGGACGCTTCGTCCATTTGCACTCCGGATTCGAGCAGTGAATTCAGAGATGTTCTGAGCGCCATTCACTGGTGCAGGCAACTCCCGTGGGCTTCTTATACGAGAGGAGAGGTCATCGCCATGGGTTTGCTCCTCGATGGCGAAGTGCACCGGACGACCCTGGAATTTATCGGCAGCGTCAAGCACCATTCTGAGTTTTGGCCTGACTCAATTGCTTGCTGGGAATTTCACCCGACACTCATTGATGGAACAGTCTTCAAGCCAGGAGATGAAATGAAAGTCTTGATGACGGCGGATGAAAGAAGATTGCCGATCTACATCGAAACCGAACTCATCGTGGGCGCAGCCAAAATACACTTGGCACAGCACAATGTCCACGAAATCACCGCGTTCGAATCGTTACGAGACTCATGCAAACGAGTGACCCGTAACTTGGATTAAGAATGAAAACTCGAATGCTTGGCTGCTACCTGTTCAAGGAAGCGTAACCTCCGACGTTGAAAACCGCCTCAAAGCCCTGCTCACGTAAGAATTTTGATGCTGCCCCACTGCGACCACCAGAGCGACAATAGCAATAAATCGGTTCTTTTTTATCCCAGCCTTCAACCGCGGTTGGGACTTCTCCATTGAGCCAATCGGCCTGAATTGCATCTTCAAGTGTTCCTTCTGCGCATTCTCCAGCTGTGCGGCAGTCCAAAACTTTGCCCCCTTTTTGCTGCAATGCATCTCTAAACTCCACAGGCGTCAAATCCACTTTTGGTCCAAAAAACATGATCTCCTTTTGAACGAAGCTACGAAAAGATCCATGGCTCGGTGCAGACTTTGAAATGAGTGTGCGCCTGCCGCATGTGTTTCCCTCCATTCTCTGCGTAATTTGCGCCTATGAATGTGCCTCGGAAACCCATCGGGTTTGCCCCCCCACCCATTGACGAAGACTCTATCAAAGCAGTGGAACGCGTATTACGCTCTGGCTGGATCACTTCCGGGCCTGAATTGGCACAGTTTGAAGATGATCTCAGTGAATTTCTTGGGACCCGTAAAACGCTGTGCTTCTCGAGCTGGACAACAGCTTGCGAATTGGCGTTGCGATGGTTTGGAGTGGGTCCAGGTGATGATGTACTCCTGCCCGCCATGACCTATGCAGCGACAGCAAACATCGTCCTGCATTGCGGCGCGCGCCCCGTTTTGGTTGATATCGACCCGATAGAACGCGTGGTCACTTTAGAAGGTCTCAAGGCTGCATGGACGCCCAACACCAAGGTGGTTATGCCGGTGGACCTTGCAGGTTGGCCTGTCGACTACCAAGCAATTTCGGATTGGCTGCAAAGCGATGCTATCTCTGGCTCATTTGAAGCCAATACCGACGTCCAAAGACAATTGGGAAGGCCACTTTTTTTGGCAGATGCTGCGCACTCTCTGGGCGCCACATACGCCGGCCGGCCCATTGGCCAGCAGGCCGACATCACAGGCTTTAGCTTCCATGCCGTAAAAAACCTAACCACGGCTGAGGGCGGTGCCTTGACATTCGCGCTGCCAAAAGATTTTGAATTGGACGGCATCACCCATTGGTTTCGTACCATGGCCCTCCATGGTCAATCCAAAAGCGCGTTTGAAAAGACCAAGGCCGGGCAATGGAACTACGATGTCATCCACGCGGGATTCAAGTGCAACATGACCGATATTCAAGCGGCCTTAGGCAGGGCACAGCTCAAGAAATATTCCACTCAACTGCTTCAACGTAAGGCGCTCGCAGAAGAATACCATCGTTCATTTGAGTCTTACGCATGGTACATCGCCCCACCTCTTCAAGATGACATGCGCACCTCATCCTACCATTTGTTTTCGATGAGAATCGCAGGCTTCAATCGCGAACAACGCGACGCACTCATGGCTCATTTGAATCAAAATGGAATTGCAAGCAATGTGCACTTCATGCCTTTGCCACTCCTAAGCCTTCATCGAAATCGCGGGGAAAATATGGCTGACTATCCAAACAGTGCCGAAGCTTTTGAAGGCCTAATCAGCCTGCCATTGCACCTCCAGATGACCTTGGATGACGTGCACTACATCCGCGACATTGCTGCCACTTTTATCGAAAACATCTTGAAGCATGATTAAGCGTGCCTTCGATATTATGAGCGCTCTGATTGCCTTGGTTGTTTTACTCCCCCTCTTGTTCATCATCGCATTTGTCGTTTGGAAAGAAACCAAAGGCGGTGCTTTTTTCCGGCAAACACGCATTGGGAAAGACGGGAAATCTTTTGATTTATTGAAATTTCGTTCCATGCGCTCAGACGCCTCAGGACCACTGATAACCGTTGGCGACAATGATCAGCGAATCACGCGATCAGGACATTGGCTGCGGCGCACAAAATTGGACGAATTGCCCCAACTTTGGAATGTATTGGTGGGTGAAATGAGTATTGTGGGACCGCGACCAGAAGTCGCCAAGTACGTGGCTTTGTACGACCAAAAAATGCTCGAGGCTCTCAAAGTGAAGCCCGGACTGACCGATCCAGCCAGCATAGATGCATTCGATGAAGGTGCGGAATTGGAATCCGTTGATGATCCGGAAGCGCACTATTGCAAGGTCATTTTGCCCCGAAAAGTGCTCGCACAAGTAGCTTACGCCAATCGGTCCAACTTATTCACGGATGGGCGGGTAATCGCCCGAACGTTGCTGCGTATTCTCAAACGCTGAGAGCAAAGGCTCAAAGAGATCTAGGAATCGTTTCGAACGCTCCTCTCCACTGGCCTCTCTCGTTGCAAACGCGACATTTCGAACCAACCTTTGTATGATCTCCATCGGATGTGATGGTCGCCATTGGTGGACAGAGTCGCCCTCACCGACACCGACTAGAAATTCTGACACATCGTCCACTCCAATTACTGAACCGTGGCTGTAGGGATTGATGTAGAACAAGATTCCTGACTGACCTTTAGTCGCAAGAGGATCATCCACATGTGCCACATCGCAGTATGCGAGAATGAAATGATTGGGCAAGTTCACTCCGCGCAATGGAATCCCGAGGGACTGAGCCACTGCGAGGTACAAAATCCCCAATCCAATAGGATTGCCTTTCTTTTCTTGCAGCACACCACTTGGAAGGGCTTCCATGGGGACATGCGGCAATCTCCGCACGCTTTCCATGTGGTGCAAACTGAAAAAGACGTGGTTTAGGATTCGGACTTGCTCAAGTGCCGTTTGTTCTTCATTCAACTCCAACCAAATCTCTTTTTTCAGAGCCTCGAACAAACCATTTGATTGCGCCACATTCCACGAAGAATCCACGGCAGAATGCACCAACTCGACGCCTTTCCACAAGTCCATGCCTCCTTCGTCCATCCATGCCCGAAGTGCTTCTTTTACGTCCGTTTGCTGCAAACCTTCTTTGAGCAGTGCTAACCGACCGTTTATCAGAGCGTCATTTTGCTCACTCGACGCAACAGAATCCACGAATGGGATAACTTCCTTTCCCTTCGACAACAGTCGCTCACGCACATGCGTGTAAACCGTTTCGTCAGGGTCATCCATCAAAGCCAACAACGCGTGAATTTCAGAAATGCTCATATCGATCTGCTCTTGGCGAGGAATTATTTCCGCTCCTTGGGTCCCAAATCTAATCGCTGATTTTGCTGCTACGAGTCGTTAAAAAATCACTTTTCCAATTAGGTCTGTGGAATGCATGGGGTTCACTTTTCGTATCTTTAAGAGGTGAGCATGTCAAAGAATCCGATCATGGCCCGTTGGAATCCAGCCGTTCTGGACCAGAACAGGCTGTTCTATGCCATTTGGTCGACCATGCTTTTCCTCATTTTGATTTGGGGCACCTACTGGATCAACGAAGTGTACGCCCTAAATCTGAGGCGACATGGCAACCATCCAGGTCAATGGCGAGATTGGTCTGGAGTTTTGACCTTTCCCTTTCTGCATGGTGACCTCGAACACCTTTGGAACAACACAGCGACGTTTTTCACGCTCAATGGCATGCTTTTCTACTTCTACCGCTCCATCGCTATTCGCGTTTGGAGCTTGCTGTTTTTAAGTTCTGGCATCGGACTCTGGCTTTTCGCTGCAGGAGGAAACCACATCGGTGCAAGCGGTCTCATTTATGCGCTCGCAGCATTTTTATTTGTTTCGGGGGTCATTCGAGATTCGAAGTTACTGCTGCGCGTCTCGCTGGTGGTTGCATTCCTGTACGGTGGAATGGTGTGGTGGATGCTGCCACTCGATGGCCACATCTCCTGGGAAGGACACCTTTCTGGAGCGATTAGCGGTCTGGTTGCCGCATTGCTCTTTCGACGCACTGGTCCGCTTCCTGATTTGCCTATTTTCAGCTTAGAAGACGCTCAAGAACCCCTTCCAGATTGGTGGATAACAGCCCACCCAGAGCATCCCGATGTGATTGCCCTGAAAAAGAATGGAGATTACACAGCAACACAGCACACACACTCCACCTCAGAAAAATCGCCCACGGTCGTCTATCACATCAAAAAGAAAGACACGTAAGATTTAGCCAGGTTGGTAACTCGAAAACGTTTGGTTACGCGTTGAGCATGACAGGCATGACCAGCATCAAAACATCCTCACCAGCCTCTTCAGGCTCGGAAGGCTTGATGATTCCAGCGCGATTCGGTGCAGACATCTCCAATGATACTTCTGCGCTTGAAAGGTTATTGAGCATATCCATGAGAAACCGGCTGTTGAAACCAATCTCCATGTCTTCACCTGAATAGCTGCAATTCAAGCGCTCATTCGCTTCATTGGCAAAATCCAAATCTTCGGCACTTACGTGCAACTCACTGCCTGCTAACTTTAAACGAACTTGGTGGGTGGTCTTGTTGGCGAAAATCGAAACCCTGCGAATCGCTTGCAAAAAACTTTGTCGGTTGATCACCATGCGATTGGGGTTTTCCTTCGGAATAACTGCTTCGTAGTTGGGATATTTCCCCTCGATCAAGCGGCAAACGATGGTCACATCCTCAAATTCAAACCGAGCATTGGAATCCGTGTAAGTCATGGTCACCTTCTCTGCGTTCGACGCCGCATTCTTCAGCAAGTTGAGTGGCTTCTTCGGGACAATAAACTGAGCGCCTGCACTTGCCTGAACATCCGTACGAGCATACCGTACCAAACGATGAGCATCCGTTGCAACAAACCGAACGCTATCGGGATAGAATTCGAAGTAAATCCCAGACATAACCGGGCGCAGGTCATCATTTCCTGCAGCAAACAAGGTGCGATTGATCGCCGTAATTAACGTGTTCGCTTCAACATTCATCGTGGCGCCGTCTTCGAGCGCAGGTGCCTGCGGAAATTCGTCACCATTTGCCCCGGTCAATTTGTACTTACCAGCGTCACTCGTCAATTCGATGGCCATTGTCGAAGCATCCACTTTAAACGTCAGAGGAATGTCTGGAAAAGCCTTGAGGATGTCAAGCAGCATTTTTGCAGGGACTGCGATGGACCCGGTATCCTCGGTTTTCACCTCGAGTTTCGTGGTCATGGTCGTTTCCAGATCGCTCGCTGAAATCACGGCAATCCCTGGACCCAACTCAAAAAGAAAATTATCCAAAATCGGCAACGTATTGCTGCTGTTCAAAACTCCGCTCAACGAAGAGAGGTGGCGCAGCAATTGACTGCTTGAAACGATAAAGTGCATGGCTTCTATTTGTACTTCAAAGATGCCTCAACATCTTCCGTTCTGGACGCATCTGGTACTACTTATTTTTCCACACTTGATGAACCGATATCACATGTTATTCAACAAAAACCACTAAATTAGGAACATGAAAACCATCTTTAAGAGCTTTCCAATCACTTTCGCTTTTGTGCTTTTCGCTGCAATTGGTCTTGCGCAATCGAGCGGGGTTCAACCCGACTATTTGGACGTCCATATCAATCAGTCCACATCACGAACAGCCTTGGGTGAGCTCCAAAAAGAAATGAACGACTTCAACATTGGATTTCGTTACGATTTGGTCCAATGGGAAAATGATCAATTGCTCAGCATCCGATTCGCAGTGCGTTTGCCCGATGGCACGATGCGTCGAAACAATTACGAAACAATTGATGCGGAAACGGACATCTGGATTCGATTGGAAGGAAACGGTGCAGAACGCATTTTTTGCGCCGGATCTGCTTGTGAGTGAACGCGTCGCAAGACACAGATGCTCCTAGCCAATGACGCATCCGTACCGAAGGAAGTGATTCACACGGTTGAACTTACAGCGGAGACCGCGGTCAGCACCTGCTGAGGAGAGACGTCCACCCCACACTTGAAATGTCCTACTGGGCATGAAGATTTGCCATGCACACCACAAGGTCTGCATGAGAGTTCTTCAGCCTTTTCGACAATGGTTGATTTGTCAGCCAAAGGACCAAATCCGAAAGCAGGCAGAGTCGAACAGAAAATGGCCACCGTTGGGACATTCAAAGCACTCGCCATGTGCATTGGACCACTATCATTCGTCACCACCCACGAGGCTTTCTCCATGAGACCAGCCGACTCAAGCAAAGTCAGGTCTGTTCGTATTTCCAATTGGTTGTGGGAGCTGCGCTGCCTGATGTCCTCAAGGTCTGAACAGTCATCCGGCCCTCCCATCAGTACAATTTGGCGTTGCGGAAACCGCTCGTATTCCAAGTCAAGCCACTGCACCCAGTGTTCAGAAGGCCATTTCTTTGTCGCCCATTGGCTCGAAGGAGCCGCCACACCAAACGAGTGCACTGCTGCTTCATTTGCAGCACGCTGATGGGCATAAAGCTTGGGCATCCTGGGTTTATCTGAGCCCACCCAAGGAACAATCAAGCGGTGGTTCCTTTCAATTTCATGTTCACCATTGCCCAATCCGTGCAACTCACGATGCCCAAACAACCAGGCCATCGGGTGCTCCGAAAAACACGCCGAGCTTTTAGCCCCCGATATCACACGAATCATTCCTGATGACACATGCCGGTGCGGAGTGACCAGCACATCAACCCCTGCACGTCTGATTCTAAGCCCAAGCTTGAGTAAATTGAAATAACGCGAAAACGGATTTTTAGTCTTCTCCCAGACATGTAAGCCCGCCAAAAAAGGGTGATCTTGAAATAAGCTTTTATTGCCCGAACGCACGACCAAGTGCAAGTGGTCCTGAGGATGCGCAAGGCGCCATGATTCGAGCATAGAGGTTGCCAAAATCGCATCACCAATGAAGGCGGTTTGGATGAATATTACATTGCGTGCCAATCCCATGCCACGAAGATACGCTGTGAGCGCCCTGCGGCGTAAATTGCCGCATGAGCCGATGGATAGGAATCGATTTTGGAGCAGCACGCACCGGGATTGCGCACACAGATGCGCAAGGTCTTATGGCGTTCCCATTCAAAACAGTTCCAACATCAGAGCTGATCAATGTTCTTGAACGCTTGGTTGAAGAGGCTGATTTTGCTGGTTTTGCCCTCGGGCTGCCCAATGCATGGGGCTTGAACCTTCAAACAGGCGCCACCCATAGCACGACCCTCATTCTTGATTTTCAGAAACAACTGAAAAAGAAATGGCCCAACTACCCTGTGCATTTGGTCGATGAGACCAACACCAGTGCAGAGGCCGTTCAGGCTTCGATTTCAGGCGGAATGAAAAAGAAAAAACGCAGGGAAAAAGGATCACTCGATGCTGTAGCTGCAGCGCTAATTCTGCAACGATTCTTGGAGCAAAAGTCCTCCGGATTCAAAAAGTGAATTGGCCTCAGAGGCAAATTAGTCTTTTGCGCTCTGGAAGACCTCAATCTCAGCGTTGGCTTTAACGAGATGGCTAAATGTGCCTTGGTAACGCGTCGCCCGAACAATATGATTGTCAATCCAGTGGTAATTTCCACCACGTGGCTTGCCCATTAGCAGGCCGTGGTACAAGAAACCATGCTTATCTAACCACGCCTCTGTAACTGCCCGATGTTCCTCCGTTCGCGATGTGAAGAATGTGATGACATGTCCTTCATCATACCATTGATTGAGCGTCTCCAAGGCATCTGGAAAGGGTTCACAAGTCGCCATACGTTCCGGCTCTTCATTGGGCACATCGTCCGTGATGGTTCCGTCAATGTCGATCATGTAGTTCTTGATCTCTGACGGGAGTTGAGGCGATGCCTCAAGCCCTGCTCCGTCTTTGACAGGTTTCAATTCGACGTTTGCCGCACTTGGGCGACCCTCCGTAGCTCCCGGGTTATCATTCATCGGCTAAAAATAGTTCCGCTCCATGACTCCCACAACCTTTAAGATGTTCACTGAAAGACCAAAAACTGAGGCTCATCCGCGCGCTCGAGTATTTGGCACCAATGATCGGTGAAATCAGACCAATCGCCCAAAGCATTTACCAATGTCAGCGCACTGAGCCTCCGTTCTTGGGGGATCCCGCTAGGAAAAATCCACCCATCATACACTTTAGCAATCTTGGTGCATTGTTCGTGGTGTTGCTGTTTGATGATTTTTCGCCATTTTTTCTTCACCGCAAATAGCTCCTTCTCCATCTTCGAAAGCGTTGCCCGCGTGGTTGGAAGTGCCGATTCGTGAATCCCTTTGGCGTAATTCTCCATGGCTTCAGACCAACGCTCAAAGTGCAACATCAAATCACCTTCATTCTGCAAGAATTGATCTGCCCAGGCATTGACGGCATCTTCTCCACGCAAACTCGGCTTGGTGGGGTTCCACGACATCAACTCACACACTTCGGATGCACCTTCATTCAAAACCAATGCTCCGTCGCGGACCAAAAGCGCTGGAGGGTGCACATCATGTAGCTCGAATGCATCCCCAAGGAGCATCCAATAGCTCACTTCAGAAGGGCCTCCGATGAAAGCGATGCTCTGCAATAAGAATTCTTGATAGAGCGGACGCAACGCAACATTGGGCGAATTTTGATCTGGACGTAACGACCTCCAGGCTTCTTCTCCATTTGCATCAATCCACCGATCCGCGCGTTGACGTTTTCCTTCATCCGTTAAAACGAACAAATTGTTGTCCCGAGGCTGAATCTGAACTTCACCTACCTTTTTTTGAAATCGATCTGCAGTTTTTCGAACAGTGCTTCCAATGCCTTCGTTCTCCCATTCCGCTTGCCACAAGTGCATCGCCATGGCCTTCAATTCAGGGTCATGACCATCGATGACCAAAATGTTTAAATGTCCAAACCATTCTGAGACCCATTTGCGCACGCGAGCAGCTAAAGTCATGGTTCGCAAATGCTTTTCTGGGGAAGCGATCTTATTGTCATCCGCCCAAGCATGCCATGCTCTTTCAGCATGCTCATCCCAAAGCAACTCTCCAACTGGCCCTTTTTGATCAACACCAGCAGGCTCCCACTTGAAGTCGCCTCCAACCGTGCCAAACGTGGATTGAATCTCTTCGAAATCATGATCCTCTGAAGCCATCCAGAAAACAGCAACGGCCTTCTCTCCCTCGGCGTTGAGGCGCTGTGCCCATCGAATTGCCGAAAGAATCTTGTAATGGAAGTAAGCGGGACCACCGCCTGCTTGCAACTGATGTCCCGTGGTCACGACATGAGCCCCTTGTTCAAAAATATCCAGAGCTGGTGAAACAGGCACCTGATCATTCTCGTATTGCCTGCGCATTGCACTGGCTACACGTTGCCGACGGTCGAGATCAAGTTGCAAAGGAGCGCGCAATCGTTTCTGAATGCCTGACCAATTGCCTCCCCACCTCCAAAATTGTTGCAGAGATTCAGGACGCTGCGTCCATTCAGAAGCTGGCGAATTTGTTTTCAATGCATCCGCCTGAGCGAATTGAGCAGTGGAAAAACTCATGGAAGTATCAAGAAGTGTTTAGCGAATCAAAGACAAAGACCCAGATTTGGACAACAACTGGCCCTCTGGGTCGATCACGTTAAGGCGCCAAACATAGGAACCGGATTCCAATGGGGCTCCTTCACTGTTTGCTCCATCCCACCCCACATCGTTGCCTGATCCGGAAAAAATCATTTGGCCCCACCGCGAGTAAACTTCGAACGATTGGATCAAAACATTTTCGCAAACAGGTCCGAACACATCGTTATCGCCATCTCCGTTGGGGGTAAATGCACTGGGCACAAACCAGTGTGGATCCTCATCCAAATCAACATTGGAAACACTGGGCTTAGCTTCAGGACCGCGAACTGAATCATCTTCATCGGACCCCATTTCAGCTGATGGCTCCAAGGAAAAACCATCCACAAAGCAGTAAACTTTGGTCGGGTTTTCGCCGTGTTCCTCGGTCACGTCTCCTGGCTCATTTCCAAACAAACCCCATGTGAAGTGCGTCCATGGTTCCTGCGCTACAAAATTGAATGAAATCTGCTGCCACTCGCGGTTATAAAAGACAGGGGTGTAGTCAAAATGCGGCTCAACGTCAATCGCCCCAACTCCTGGTTGCTCCATCGGACCGTTCGAAAATCGCATTCCCAAACCAGCAAGGCCAAGTCCCGCATTGGAAAATGCGGTAATCTCACCATTGGTCATATTCAGCGTCATTTGATAGCGCTGTCCAACGATTAGCGCATCACTGAATGAACCGCCCAAGTATTGTCTGCGACCATCGTTGAGGATGTTATAAGGTGAAAAGCCCGCAATGGCCATCCCTTGAAAAGGCATCACCACAGCGACGGGCGTCTCAGGCAGATCTCCTGCGTCAGAGCCGAGAACGTGAAACAAGTCTGGTGCATTTGATGCAGAACTGATGTTAAGCCAATGATCGGCAAGCTCAATCGTTCCTGGCATTGACGGGTAGTCATTGACCTGCTCGAAACCACCATTCAGAACCGTCTGGGACGCGCCAAGCATCGAAACTGCCATAAAGCCAAGTCCGACGATTGCTCTCAAATGAAGGTGGGTGTTTCGCATACTTTTCACAAGATATGAATTTCAAATCAATTCGGTTACAGAATATACTTCACAGCTCTGGCTTTACGGTAGCACTTAATCCTATTCCAATCCAATGATTTTGAATCGAATTCGGCATGACTTTTACCGAGCCATGGGCGGACCATTTCCAAGCGTTTGACTCAAAGAGTATCCTCCCAACTTCCAAACCTGTAACGGGCAGGATTTGCCGAGCATCCGCTGAACGAAGGCGCCATGGGACTCCCCCGATTTCAGGCTTTTCAAGTTGCACACGGTCGACCGACTGCCAATTTAGCATTGCGCCAGCGTAGATCCGAACGTTCCATCCCAAACGGTGGGTTAAGGAAAAACCCAAATGCAATGCCGTGGAAAAAACAACGTTGCGCAGCGCCACCATTGGCACAGTATCCGTTTCGATGCCATTCGAATAACGCTTGTACGTTACGGCTGACCAATCCTGACGTTCGCCTTGGGGAATGAATCCGATGACAGAATCTGGAATTTGCAGAAGGTCCATGCCTCCAAATTGTTGCACCAAGAAAAGCACCTGACCGTCCATGGCGAAGCGCCAACCATTGCGTTTAAGCCCTCTTGCGTCAAAAGACTTCAGTGGTTTTTGCAGTCCCAAGGATTGGGATGCGTCATATTGACCCGTCCAACCCTTCCAACTCGGCCCCTCCAATGTCCCTTGGCCAACCCCAAGATGAGTTTCCAATGAAATACCGGTGCTGCTGCGGGACAAGTCCGCATACATTCTGCGAAAAAAGTCTGCAGCGACCCCCTTGTTTTTGAATCGATTCAAAGAATCAAATTGGACTTGAGCATCGACCAGCACCACGCGGCCATCAACACGAATCGAGTCCCGCACAAGAGGCTCAAGCCCATGCAACGGCAACGTGGTGCCAAAAGCAACCAAGCAGATTGCTACCGAGGTCACTCGATTGCGCCATCGCTCTTTCGAGCTTTGCCTTGAAATTTGTTTATGAAACCGACGCATTGCCGGTGCAAATTAGTCTTTGACCTTCACAACGGCAGGCATGACCCATCTTTCCTCTTCCGCCTCACGCAAGGCCTTGTCGGACATGACATGAGATGCGGGTGAAGCTGGCAAAACATCAATCGGCTCCAATGCACCCTTGCGATCACCTTGCTGGACTTCTGCTGGCTGAGCGTTTGTCATTGCGTTCGGAGCTGCCAAACGTAAATCGGAAGGCGCCTCCACCGAAGGAATCGCTTCTGATTGATTTGACTCCATCGGCTCTTCATTCGCAATTACCGGCATTTCATTGGCCAACTCATCGGCATCTAAAGCGGATAAGTCAGCTGGATTTGCTTCTACTTGTTCGGAATTTGAAAAGGCAACTTCAGGATTTTCGAACAAGGTGGCACTCCCCCAGTATGCGAAACAAACCAGGGCAACGGAACCGAAAATCCGAGCTTGACGTTTGCGAGATCGGATTTTGTCCATGCGTTCAAACAAAGCGTTTTCAGCGCCTTTTGGCGGCTGAATCGCCTCATCTGCGAACATCCCTTTTACGTATTGATCCACTTTATTGATTCCCATCACTCTTTTTAGCTATTCGTGCCATGTTGATCAATGTCCCCTGAAGCGCTCGACGCGCTCGGCTCAATTGACTTTTCGAAGTGTTCACATCGATGCCCAGCGTTTCCGCTATCTCCTTGTGCTTGAACCCTTCTATGACATACATTTTAAACACTGTTGCGTAACCCTTCGGCAACGCATTTATGGCCTTTTCGATTTCTTCTTTGTTGTAGTCTGTTTCTTTGAACGCTTCCAAGTCCTTAGGGGTTGCATAGACCTCGTCAATATCAACGTGATACGTGTGTTTTTTTTGCCTTCGGTAGTGGGTAATTGCCGTGTTTACCACAATTCGTCGCAACCAACCTTCGAAACTATTGTTTTCACTGAAAGACTTGAGGTAACGAAAAACCTTGACCCAAGCGTCTTGAGCAATGTCTTCGGCATCGTGGCGGGTGTTGGAATAGCGCAATGCCACTGCAAATAAGAGTGGGCTGTAACGACTATAAAGACGACGCTGCGCATCAGCATGACCTTTCTTACATCGTTCAATCAATTCTACTTCTTCCGAATCCATCCACGGGTGCTTCTACGATTTAAACATAAACACGAACCAAAGGGTTGCTCGGAGATTTCGAGTTTTAGGCGCTTTGGCCATCAATCGAACTGGGCTCGATCCAAATCAAGCCATCGAAGCGCCGCATTGCAAAATAAATTCTCCAATTCCGATTCGCTTAAACCCATATCCATCATGTACGCGCCCAGTTCCAAATCACCCAACGGAAAAGGATAATCTGAGCCCATGCAAATTTTGTCCGACCCCTGAAGCGCAAGCACATAACGAAGAAGATCGGCATCGTGGGTGATGCTGTCAATCCAAAATTTCCCGAGGTATTCCCGAGGGTTTACGGGATTGTCAATGGCGACCAAGTCTGGACGGCAATTGAAGCCATGTTCGAATCGGCCCAAAGTTGTCAAAAAGGAACCACCAGCATGGCTGAACATCACCCTTAGATTTGGCAGCCGTTCCAATGTTCCGCTAAAAATTAAGGAGCTTGCGGCCCGCGCTGTTTCAGCAGGCATTCCCACCAACCAAGGCAGCCAGTACTTCTCCATTTGATCCTTCCCCATCATGTCCCACGGATGAATCATTACGGCCATGCCTGAGTTGGCACATTCCTCGAAGAATGGAAAAAACTGCTCTTCGGAAAGATTCAAATCATTGATGTTTGATCCGATTTGAACCCCTCGCAGTCCCATCGACTTGCATCTCTTCAATTCCTTGATCGCGGCTTCAGTATCCTGCATAGGAACGCTCGCAAGACCCACATAATGACGTGGATCTGCCTCCACCAGCTCGGCAATGTGATCGTTCAAGAATTGAGCGATTTGCAGAGACTGATCAGTCGGAGCATCATAATTGAACATCACCGGAATGGTGCACACCACTTGCACCTGTGTTCCCAGCGCTGCGTATTCAGCTTTTCGAAGCTGAGCGTCCCAACAATTGGCTTCAACTTCACGAAAAAATCGAGTCCCCTGCATCATTCTAGCAGAGGATGAACTCGGACCATCTTCAAGATGTATGAATTTCCCTCCTCCAAAGCGCTCAGTCCATCGAGGCATGTGTCGGGGAAGAATATGGGTGTGGCAATCGATTCGAAGCATGAATTTCATTGATTTTGCTCCCGAAAAGATAGGCACTTCAGCATGAATGAAGCTCTTTCAATTATGCTATTGAGCTCCTTTCTTCCGAACCTCTCTCAAATCCAATCGGTTCACAGGACTCACCTTCCAACCCATCACGTCGTTCCGCACGAAATGTGTGACCTGATCATGAAAAAGAGGAATGACCGGCATAAACTGACTGATGCGCTCATTCATACTCCGGTAAATCTCAAGCCGTTCTTGTGCATTGGTCGTAATCATAGCCTGTTCGAACATCGCGTCAAACTTCGCGTCGGAAAAGTGGGAATAGTTCGGACCTGATGGGGCAAAATTTCGGGAGTGAAATAAACCGAGGAAATTCTCGGCATCCGGATAATCCGCCAACCATGATTTTCGAAACAACGATGCTTTTCCAGTGGCAACACGCTCACGATGGGCAGCTGCAGACACCACATCAATGGCAACATCGAGCCCCAACAGCCCCCATTGAAACTGCAGGGCGGCGCACAAGTCTGTGTAGTCCGAAGTTGTGCTGATGCGCAAGGTTGGCCAAGGTTCTGGGTGAACCGAGCGCAAAGAATCCAACACCGCAATCGCCCATTCCACACGAAGAGGAAATTCCTCCGAAAACGAAGGCGTCTCAGCATCCGTTCCCAGTAAAACAGGAGGAACAAACGATTCTGAGGGCATCACGGCTCCGCGGCGGAGGTTGCGTGCAATGGAAACCCGATCAATGCCCGCAGAAAGTGCTTGCCGAACAGATTTGTCCTGCCAGGGCTTCCAACCTACTTCCACATCCGTTTCAGTGTAAAATCCAATGTAATCTGTTTTCAAAAACGGCACAGTTTCGAGTCGAATGTTCGCTGAATAAGACGCGTTCAAATTCCCAGAATCATCCAATAACTCATTCATGTATGCCGGATGCAATCCACTCATAAAATCAAATTTACCTTGCTTTAACCCTTGGAATTCAGCACCCATATCTGACGCAAAACTGATGTGAACAGCTTCCAAATAAGGCAATGCTTGTCCCGTTTCGTCTCGCTCCCAATGATGGGGATTCCGATGCAGCACGCACGCCACATCCTCCATCCACCAGGCCAGTTGAAACGGGCCCGTCCCAATGGGATGTGAACGAAAGTCAACCCCGAAAAACTCCACAGCCTCAACGGGCACAACATTGGCATAAACTGTGCTCATCAGGCCCAGAAACGGTGGAAACGGAGCTTTCAATGTGATTTGAACTGCGCTATCTCCCAACGCGATGATGCCTTGGCCGATAGCATCTGAATCAACAGCGTCAAGGATCCAAGCACCACTCGACGCCACACTCGGGTCGCGCAATCGGTTCAGTGAGTAAACGACATCATGTGACTTACAGGGACGTCCATCCTCCAAGCCCGGGACGCCATCAGTCGCATGAAAACGAACGTCATCGCGCAAATAAAATGTCCAAACTTGGCCGCTCGAGTCCAAGTCAAACCGTTCAGCGATCAAAGGCTTCACTTCCAAATTTTCATCCAACTCAACCAATCCATCAAACAGTTGATCAACCACCCACATCGGCTCAAGTGTGCGCGCAAAAGCAGGATCAAGCGAAGACAAATTTGCACTCTCGTTGTACCGAAAAACGCGAGCATCGTCTGAGGCATCCGACGCACATGCTGTGCAGAACAAAACAGCAAGCATCAAGCACCACGAAAAGTCAGGAAATATGCGCTTTTTCACATTTGCAAGGTAACTCCCAACAATTGCGAATTCCATCTGTTCTATCGCTGACTATCCACTGCACAAGGTAAATTTACCCACATGTTTCTCGCGCCACTTTCTGCACCCTTTGCTCGCCTAGCCCTTTGGCTTTTTCTGAGTCTCTCCGCTTCGTTCTCTTTTGCACAATCCTCGGTAACCTTGAGCGGAAAAATCACAGATGCCGCAACGGGAGAAACCATCATTGGAGCCAATGTGATTCCCGATGGAATGGCCCGGGGAACCTCGAGCAATGCTTATGGCTTTTTCAGCTTGACTTTGCCCTCAGGAGAACAGACAATCCGGGTCAGCTTCATTGGCTATCAACCATTGGAAGTGCAATTGAAACTGAGCGAATCCAGTGCGCAAAACTTTGAATTGCGGCCTGCTGTTGTCGCCTTTGAAGAGGCCACTGTAGTTGGTGAAAAAAGCAACCGCACCCAGAGCACTGATTTGGGACTAGAGTCTGTGGACATTGAACAAATCAAGGCATTGCCAGCACTTCTCGGGGAAGTCGACGTGCTCAAAGTGTTGCAGTTTCTCCCCGGGGTTTCGAGTGCAGGCGAAGGCAATTCTGGATTCTATGTTCGCGGCGGTGGCCCTGATCAGAACCTCATACTTCTTGATGACGCCACGATTTACAATGCGTCACATTTATTCGGGTTTTTCAGCGTCTTCAATGCTGATGCCATTAAAAATGTTGAATTGATCAAAGGCGCGATGCCCGCGGAGTATGGTGGGCGGGTATCCTCTGTTTTGAACATAGGTTTGAAAGAAGGCAATAGCAAGGAATGGAAAGCAGCTGGTGGTTTGGGTTTGATCAGTTCCAGACTCACCGTGGAGGGACCGCTCCAAAAAGACAAGAGCAGCATCATTCTTTCTGGGCGCCGCACCTACATTGATGCCCTGACAAAGCCTGCCCTTAAAGGCAGCGCTTTTGAAGGCACTGGCTACTATTTCTACGACCTCAACGCCAAAGCAAATGTGCACCTCAGCGACAGAGATCAGCTTTTTTTATCCGGATACTTTGGGCAGGATGTCTTCAGCTTTAACAGCGCAGATGCCGGCTTTTCTACACGCATACCTTGGGGCAATGCCATGGGTTCGCTGCGCTGGAATCGGATCGTTAATGATAAAATGTTCCTCAATGTTGGCACAACCTACAGCTCGTATGAATTTGCATTCATTGCTGGCCAGGAAGAATTTGAATTTGGCTTCGAAAGCGGAATCAAGGATTGGGCGAGCAGAGCAGAATTGAGCTGGTACCCCAACCTGAGACACTCCATCAAAACGGGAATCGATTACGTGCATCACGACTTCATTCCGACCGACTTCACAGCACGCAGCGGAGACACGGAATTTGACACTGGCGAGTCAGAGCAAACCTTCAGCCATGAGACGGGCATTTACCTCCAAGATGATTTTGACCTCACCGAGCGCCTCCGGATTCACGGTGGTCTCCGTTGGTCGGGATTTTGGCATGTTGGACCGTTCACACGTTATGGCATACCAAACCCTTTGGCGCCCATCGAAACAGAAGCCCCCACTTATTTTGCACCTGGTGAATTGGTTCAGTTTTACAATGGCTTCGAGCCTCGGCTTGCAGTTCGTTACAAGTCAGGCCCAAAATCCAGTATAAAAGCGGGCTACAGCCAAAATTACCAATACATCCACCTCACATCTTTGGGCACCACATCCCTCCCGGGAGACATCTGGATTCCAAGTTCAGATCGGGTCGCACCCCAGTGGGGACAACAAATGAGTTTGGGCTATTTCACAGATCTCGGAGAGGAAAACATGTGGGAAGCATCCATCGAAGGCTATTGGAAAGACCTCGAAGGGCTCGTGGCATACGGGGAGAATTCGAGACCCGAAGACAACATCAACAACAACGTTGACAACAACCTCGTTTTTGGTTCAGGCTGGTCCTACGGTCTAGAGCTCTTCTTGAAAAAACGACGAGGAAATTTCACCGGTTGGATTGGATACACTTGGAGCAAGACTGAACGGGAATTTGATGACTTGAACAACGGATTGATCTTTCCGTCGAAGTATGACCGCAGGCATGACCTGAGTGTTGTGGCAGATTGGAAAATCAATGACCAATGGCGAATCGGAGCCGCCTTTGTTTACGCTACAGGCAACTCCTTGACGTTGCCCGTGCAGCGCTATGTCTTCGAAGGTCGCATCACTGACGTTTACGGGACACGAAATGGTTATCGCATGGCTTCTTATCATCGCGCGGACATCAGTGCAACCCTCACCCCGAACAAGGCCAAGAAGGAGGCGAAGAAAAAGAAAAAAAACAGCGACATTCGCGTAGAATCTAGCTGGACCTTCGGATTCTACAACGTTTATAACCGAATGAATCCGTATTTCATCTACTTCAGCAACGAAGGAAACCTGAACGAAGGGACATTCGACCTGCAGGCAAATCAGGTGAGCCTCTTCCCCATCATTCCGTCCGTGACATGGAATTTCAACTTCTGAGTCCATGCGCGAACTGCTGAAGCTCAATCCGTATTTCAAAAAATACCCCTACCTGCTTTTAGGAGGGGTCATTTTCATCTTTTTCACCAACGTTTTTGCTGTTTTTGCTCCTGCACTCATTGGGGAAGGAGTGAATGCGCTTCGAGATGCCGATTCAATTTTTCTCAGCCCGCTAAGGGAGGGCCGTGCCGCAAGCGATGTATTTGAGGCGGCCCCTCCTATTTCGTACCCAAAAACACTGAGCAATTTGCAACAATGGACGGGCGATGTTCTTGAAGCGCCCAAGAAAGCAAGCTCGAAACGTGATGTCCTTCAATGGATGGGTAAAATCGCAGCACTTCAAGCGGGACTTTTCCTGCTCGCATATCTCATCAAAGGCACGTTTCTCTTTTTCACCAGGCAGACAATTATCGTGATGTCACGTCGAATTGAGTTTGACCTGAAAGGGGAAATCTTCGATCAATACCAGCGGTTGGATGCTGCTTTTTACCGCGAAAATGATACCGGCGATTTGATGAATCGAATCAGCGAGGATGTGAGCAAGGTTCGGATGTATCTCGGACCGGCTATCATGTATACAATCAACCTAGCCATGCTCATTTTCCTTGTCGTCAGTGTGATGGCGTACATCGACTGGAAGCTGACCCTATTTGCTCTTTTGCCCTTGCCTTTGATGTCCGTGGCCATCTATTTTGTGAGCACTCGAATCAACGTGCAAAGCGAAGCCGTTCAAAAGAGGCAAAGCGGCCTGAGCACTTTCGTGCAGCAGCACATCGCTGGAATTCGAGTGCTGAAATCATTTCAACGAGAACAAGATGCTAGCCAACGTTTCACTGCGATTGCAGACGACTACAAAGGATCTGTTCTCAGGCTTGTAAAAACAGAAGCCTTGTTCATGCCCATCATTGTTCTCCTTGTGGGATTGAGCACGATTCTCACCGTATACGTGGGTGGTCTGCGCGTCATGTCCGGCGAGTTGGAAGTTGGACATATTTTTCAATTTGTCTTTTACGTAAACCTCCTCACTTGGCCATTTGCCTCTGTTGGCTGGGTGACTTCACTGGTTCAAAAGGCAGAAGCATCAATGCGGCGCATCAATGACTTCATGGAGGCTAAACCTGCCATTCAAGCCCCCGAAAAAATGCCTGTTGGGGCGCCACCACTTCAACCAATCGGATTGGCATTTGACAATGTGTCCTACACCTACCAAGACACCAAAATCGAAGCTGTCAAAAACCTCAGTTTTGAATTAAAGCCAGGGAAAATTGTGGCAGTTACAGGAAGAACAGGAAGCGGAAAATCAACTGTGGCACAGCTGGCAATGCGCATCTTTGATCCTCTGAAAGGCCAGATTTTATTTGACGGATTGCCACTCAAAAATTGGCCGTTGGATAACTTTCGAGGTGAGACTGGCTATGTTCCACAGGATGTCTTTTTGTTTTCGGATACCATCCAGCAAAACATCGCCTTTGGCTTGCCAGAACAAGAATCCGTAATGAACGATGTTCAAAATGCTGCTGAAGAAGCGCACGTGGCGCACAACATCGAAGGATTTGAGCAAAAGTATAGCACCCTACTTGGCGAACGTGGTGTCAATCTCAGTGGAGGACAGAAGCAAAGGATTTCAATCGCACGAGCACTTATTCGAAGGCCCAAGTTGCTCATCTTAGACGATTGCCTTTCAGCCGTCGATACCGAGACCGAAGAAGCCATCCTTCAATCCATTCGCAGCCAAGGAAATGAAACTGCTGTTTTGATGGTTTCACATCGCATTTCCAGCATCAGAGGCGCCGACCATGTGCTGGTGCTCGATCATGGTGAACTCGTTGAGGAAGGGACACCAGACGAACTCACACGGGCAGGAGGAGCATATGCTCGAATGGTGGAACAACAAGAAAACAGCAAGAAAACGCCTTGAATCTGAGTAGGTTCAAGGGCAGTCTTCTCCGAAGACTCCGAGGAATCCGAGCAAATCACCGACGTTCACTACCCCGTCCCCATTCAAGTCAGCGGAGCAATTGGAAGTGCATCCGAAGTCACCCAGAAGCACCAACAAATCGGCTACCGAAATTGATCCGTCACCGTTAAAGTCAGCCGGACACCCCCCTTCCTCACTGGGTTCAATTTGACCGTTGCAATTGTTATCAAGTCCCTGCCCAGTGCCATCTGCACCATCATAAACAAGAGCATTCGAGTCGTTGCAATCGCTGGTGTTCTGCACGTATCCCTCTGGAGATTCACATGCTTGGACCATGACGTCCGAATCTCCGAAACCGTCGCCGTCCGCATCTGCGTACCACGCTTCTCCGAGATCCACATCGAATTGCATCGATTCGGACACTTGATTCAGTTCTGAGGTTAAAACAACAGAAAAAGAAACATTCCCAACGGCATTTTCCAAGCCCGTTATCGTAAATGCGAAAGACCCGGGAGCATCCATATTTTCCTCAAACCCATTCACCATCAATCCCTCAGGCAAACCTGAAATTTCCAACTCAAACGGTGGCAACAAACCGTCCAGCACCGTCAACTGAATCGCCATCGGCTGGTCGAAGCAGACTTGCGAGGCAACGGGATTCAAATTCATGAACTGTGGACGAACGATGGAAATGCCATCCAAACGAGAAGTGACCACAACATAACCTGATTCAAAATAAGGATACGTTGACCAAGACCCATTTGTAAATACGGGAGCATCGTCTTCTGGGTAAACATCGAAAAAACCAATCTCGGTGAGCTCCCCGTCTGACACATCTGTCAGTGATAACATCCGCAGACCCGCAGCATAATTTGCCTGGTACAACAGGTTTCCAACCACGTATTGGTTGTGGTCAATCGCTGTGCCATCTGAAAAGTGTTCTCCAATGAGCACGGGTTCTTCCAAATCTTGCACATCCCAAATGAGCGTGCGTGTGTTAATGCCTTGATTTTGTTCATCCGTTTCGTCGCCTAAAATCAAATAGCGATGATCTTCTGTTAGCCAGCATTGGTGGGTATAAGAATAATCATAGTTGGCAATGCTAATTGAAAAAATGTCCGTTGGGTCGGTAGCGTCGACAATGGCCAGTTTATTGGCATTTGCGGCAAAGACCAGCGAATGACCCTGATGCGCTTCATCTGGACCATTGTAAATAACAGCGTGCGCATCATGTGTGTATCCCGCTTCTGCATAATCTCCCACCAATATGGGATCATCCGGATCACTGATGTCGAATGCCACCAATCCACCGCTCGCTAAGTTGGTTCCAACGGCAAAAAGCATTGCAGCATCTTCATTGATGACCAAATTGTGAGCGTCAGAAAAAACATCCACATGTTTTGTTGGATCTAAAAGAGCTGGGTATTCAGTCAAATCCCGCAATTGGTTCAAATCCAAAATTTGCAACCCATGCGCATTGGCCTCAGAGACGACATAGACATGGTCGGCATAAACTTTCATATCTCGCCACGTGCTGCTGCTGGTTTGTGTCGCCATGAATGCGGCCAAGAAAGGACTTAGAGGATCCGATAAATCCACAATCGCAAGTCCCTCACGTTCCCCAACTAGCGCATATTCAACACCTGTGACCGGATCCGCCCAACCCCAGACATCATTGGAGCCCGTTCCTAAAAGGTCTTCATTGGACATTTGAGACATCAACTCCATACGCTCACATGGAAATCCGTTGACCATGCCGTCGATGCACGGCGATTGTGCATCAGAAGTGGCAACCAAAAAAAACATCAACAATGTCAAAAGAAGGTGACCAATTCCTCGATTTTTATAGCTTATATTTCTCATTATCAGTTTATTCCTGGTATTGATCCTCTCCTAAAAGGTAAGGAATTTTTCATCACGCTATTTAAACAACTTGCGTACCGCTTCGGTTGTTGCATCATGAGCCAAAAATCAATTACAATTACAGGAGGCACAGGCCTCATTGGCCAGCAGGCCATTCAATTCTTCTTGAAGAAAGGCTACACATTGCGGATTCTAACTCGGAACACGCAACTTTTAAACTCAACATCAATTGAGTATTTCCAGTGGAATCCGAGCACTCAAGAAATTCCAGACGCAGCACTGAGCGGAGCTCACGCCATCATTCATCTTGCTGGAGCGCCAATCGCCGAACGATGGACACCAGCGTACAAGCGCACCATCATCGATAGCCGAGTGGATACCGCATTGGTCCTGCTCAATGCTCTGAAGCGCATACCGGAATCAGAGAGACCAAAAATCATTGCTGGCGCAAGCGCAGTGGGCTGGTACCCAAGTTCGAATGAAATTCAAGCAGAACAAGTCAGCCGTGCCAACGGCTTCATCGGCGAAGTTACTGAAGCATGGGAAGCAGCATTGATCGGCTTTCAAGATTTGGGGATGAGAACGATTTCTCTGCGCATAGGATTGGTTCTGGCCCCACGTGGCGGATTCCTCGGTAAGCTGAAACCGATTTTCAAGTTCGGGTTGGGTTCGGCCATAGGTCGTGGAAAACACTGGCAGTCTTGGATTCACATTGAAGACATCGTTAGGATGTTGGATTGGACAGTCTCCCATGAGGAATGTGAAGGTGTTTACAATGCGACCTCACCAGAACCCGTTACCAACCTCGAGATGTCGCGCTCATTGGCGCATGGCATGAAACGCCCTTTTTTAGCTCCCAACATTCCTGAATTTGTTTTGCGTCTGGTCTTTGGTGAAATGAGTGCCATTCTCCTTGCATCGCATCGCATCGATTCAAGCCGCATACTGGCTACAGGATTTGAGTTTGAGTTTCCGACACTCCACCATGCACTCAAAAACATTCTGAGTTAAGCTGCATTGCGTTTTGTTTTGGTAACAATTTATTGAGCAACAAAAAAGCGGACCATCCAAGGATGGCCCGCTTTGCAGTTAGTCGGTCTGAGAATTAATCAACCAAAAACATCTTTTGACCACTGTTCGTGCCTGAAAGCACGCGTACCGTATACAAACCACTGCTCAAACCTTCCGTAGAAATTACGTGCTGGTTTTGTGTGGTTTGTTCTGTCTGCACCAATTGTCCCGCTGCATTCCAAATTTGGATTGCAACGTTGGAACCCCATGCACCTTGAACGTTCAAAACGCCATTTGATGCTGGATTTGGGTAGACGCTAAATTCAATCGTTGCTGTCTCCAAAACGTTCGTTACCGTTGGGATAAGAACTGCGTCGATGACGTGAACAACACCGTTATCTGCTTCCAAATCAGCAATGATTACCATCGCTTCATTGATCATAACACCAGCATCACTGATGCTCACTGTTACGTCCGAACCCTCCAATGTTGTCAAAGTCTGACCGTCGCTCAAATCATCCGAATAAGCCTCCGCCGCAACCACGTGGTATTGGAGAATTTCACCCAAGTTTGGCAATGCAAGCAACTCTTCCGCTGTGATGCCCAATGCTGCTGTCAAAGCAACGACTGCATCGTCGGTTGGAGCGAAAACTGTGAATGGACCTTCTCCGCTCAAAGCATCCACCAAACCAGCAGCTCCTACAGCCAACTCCAACAACGTGTGCACCTCACTCTCGACGATGATGTCCACAACTGTCTCTGGCAACTCTTCGTCATCCTCTGGAATCAACACTGCGTCGATGACGTGGACAACTCCGTTGTCTGCTGTTAAATCGGCAACCGTCACCATAGCTTGGTTGATGAATACGCCGTCTCCCGTGATGGACACCATAACGTCATCGCCCAGAAGCGTCGTGATTTCTTGACCATCTGACAAGTCAGCCGCCATAGCCTGTCCTGCCACAACGTGGTAAAGGAGTACATCCGTTAATCCAGTATATGCGAGCAACTCTTCAGCTGTGATGTCCAATGCTACCATCAATGCTTCGAATGCATCGTCTGTTGGAGCAAATACTGTGAATGGACCTTCTGCACTCAATGCGCCGGCCAAATCTGCTGCAATCACTGCAGCCTCTAATACAGTGTGCGCCTCGCTCTCCACAATGATGTCAACAACAGTAGTTGTTTGGGCTGGAGCGGGAACAAGAACTGCATCAATGACATGGACAACTCCGTTGTCTGCAACAATGTCTGCTACCGTTACCATCGAATTGTTGATGAACACTCCCATCTCGTTGATGGTAACTGTCACATCTTGTCCGAGCAGGGTGGTGATCATCTGACCATCGCTAAGGTCTGCGGCCATTGCTGTGCCTGCCACTACGTGGTGCAAAAGAATGTCCGTGAGGCCAGGATAAGCCAACAACTCTTCTGCTGTGTAGCCCAACGCCTCTAAAAGAGTGGCGAAAGCATCATCTGTTGGTGCGAAGACAGTGAAGGGACCGTCACCGCTTAGGGTTCCTGCCAAATCAGCTGAAATGACAGCTGCTTCGAGGACTGTGTGGCTCTGGCTGTTGACGATAATATCTACAACTGTTGTTTGTGGTGGTGCTGGTACCAACACTGCGTCAATCACGTGCACTACACCATTGTCGGCTGTAATGTCAGCGGCTGTGACTTGGGCGTTGTTGATGAAAACACCCGCATCTCCGATTGTCACTTCCACATCTTGTCCCAAAAGGGTTGTGATCATTTGACCGTCGCTGAGGTCAGCTGCCATTGCTGTAGCTGCTACAACATGGTATTGAAGAATTTCAGCCAAGTTTGGCAGTGCCAACAATTCTTCAGCAGTGATTCCCAAGGCTGTCACCAATGCCGTTACAGCGTCGTCTGTTGGCGCGAAAACTGTGAAAGGTCCGTCTCCGCTCAAAGCTCCTGCAAGGTCTGCTTCGAGTACGGCCGCTTCCAGCAATGTGTGGTCTTCGCTGTTTACGATGATGTCCACTACGGTGTTGCTCTGTGTGGTTGGGTTTACAGTTACCGTTGCGACCATTCCGTTCGCAGCGTGATTGCCGATGGAGCAGTCATAATCATACGTTCCTTCGACCGTGAATGTGTGCGAACCAATGCATACACCTTCACTGTTGCCAGAAACGGCAGGTAAGGTGAAGAATTCTGGATTATCCCACATCTCACCAATGGTGCTCATGCTTGCGTTAACATCGTGCGTTCCACCTGTGTTGACCCAAACGACAGTTTGGCCAACTTCGATGTCGAGAGTTGATGGTGAGTATTGGAAATTGGAAGCCTCAATCACTACGCCTTCGACACCACATGGGTTGTCTTGCGCGGTTAAGGTCAACGCTGTTGCACCAACAAGGAGGAGCGACAGAAGAGAGAATAATTTTTTCATTGTACAGGTTTTTACTTTGAAGTGCTTTTACAACACAGGTTAATTCAAGTTTGTTCTGAGCTCTTCAACAAACTTTTAAAAACAAAATGCAAAACACCCCGGTTATTGATGAACAGCCGTGCAAGAGCCATACCCATCCTGAAAAAGTCAACCCCCCTTATGAAAGAAATAGCCCTCCACTGGATGCGCCGAGACATGCGACTGCACGATAACAGAACACTGTTTTCCGCGCTCAAAAGCGGATTGCCTGTTCTAAGTGCTTTTCTTTTTGATGAGGAAATTCTGCGACGTTTGGACAACACGCAAGACCGCCGTGTGTCCTTCATTCATCATCGCACCCTTGCTTTGCGGAATGAAATACGAGGTTTGGGGGGTGAACTGCTCGTCGGACATGGCACACCGCGCGAAGTGTGGGCTTCTTGGATTCAACTTTTAGCCTCCAAAGGATTCGCTGTGAAAGAAGTGCATGTCGGAAGGGACTACGAGCCCTATGCTCAAGAACGCGATCAATCCCTCGCTGCCTGGTTTGACGAGCAGGGCGTGGCATTCAGAGGCACCAAAGACAGTGTTATTTTTGAGAAAAGCGAGGTGACAAAAGACGATGGCAAGCCATACACTGTCTTTACACCTTACAGCAAAAAGTGGCGCAAAGCGCTTGAGTCCAAGGATTATGACTTGGCTCCCTCTGTTGAAGCCCTTACACAAGCCACATTGATCGGCACCTCTGAGTTGGGAGACCTCGTGCCTCCTAGTCTAAAATCAATGGGCTTTGAGGACGTTTGGGAAGAAGGCACATGGATGCCACCCATCACAGTCGCCAATCGCGTGCTGCGCGACTACGGAGAACACCGCGACTTTCCAGCTCTGCCGGGCACATCTCGGCTATCTATGCATTTGCGCTTTGGTACGATCAGTATCCGAGAAGCACTGCGGCAAGGGCTCAAAGTGAGCGAAAAATGGACCACTGAACTCATCTGGCGAGATTTCTATCAGGCAATCGTGTACCATTTCCCCCATTCCGCGACAGACTCATTCCGACCGGCATACGATGCCATCCCTTGGATCAATGACGAAGTGCAATTTGACGCTTGGTGCCAAGGAAAAACGGGATATCCAATGGTGGATGCGGGAATGCGCGAATTGCTTCAAACGGGATTCATGCACAACCGTGTGCGGATGGTTGTGGCTTCGTTTCTCTGCAAGCACCTGCTCATCGATTGGCGATGGGGTGAGCGGTTTTTTGCCCGACACCTTCTAGACTTTGACTTGGCCTCCAATGCCGGTGGATGGCAGTGGGCGGCAGGATCAGGTTGCGATGCTGCACCCTATTTCCGCGTCTTCAATCCTTCCTCCCAATTGCAGAAATTTGACAAGGATTTAATCTATGTCCGAAAATGGGTTCCGGAATATGGCTCGGCAACGTATCCAAAACCGATCGTCGATCATGCAATGGCGAGGGTTCGGGCAATCGAAACCTACCGCTCCGTGCTAAAACCGAATCCTGCGTGATTAATTTCACGGCATGACCGAGAACCTCCCGACCCTCCATTCCATTCGTGTATTGGAATTGGCCAGCGTCTTGGCTGGCCCTCTAGCTGGCGCAGCCTTGGCAGAGCGTGGTGCTCAAGTGACAAAGGTCGAACGCCCCCCTTTTGGCGACGTAACGCGCAGCTGGAAGACCCTCGGTGAATCAAAAGACTCGAAGAGCTCAGCATATTACGCATCAGCCAACGGAAATAAAAAAGTCGTCTGGCAAGACCTGAAAACATCCGAAGGTCGGGATTGGCTCGAAGAAGCCCTGAAGAGCCATGATGTGGTCATTGAAAACTTCAAAGCAGCAGACCTCTCTCATTTTGGTCTCGAACCAGAAGATGTGGCCCGACGTCATCCGCACCTCGTCCACATTCGACTCATTGGATTCGAAGGCCAACCTCATCGACTTGCCTATGATGTGGTGGTGCAAGCGGAAACGGGATTCATGCACATGAATGGCCAAGCCGAAGGTCCGCCCATGCGCATGCCCGTGGCATTGATGGATGTCTTGGCTTCACACCAAATACGCACCGCAGTTCTCGAAGGACTGCTGTCTCGGGCTCAAGGTAGCACAGGGTTTTTCGCAGAAGTTTCACTGGAGGCAAGTGGTTTGTCTGCCTTGGTGAATCAAGCTACAAACCACCTCAACGCGGGCACTTTGCCCGAACGCAATGGAGGCCTGCACCCCAACATTGCTCCCTACGGGGATGTACTGCATTGCCAAAATGGTTTTATCGTGCTCGCAGTTGGAAACGATCGTCAATTCAAGTCGCTGTGCATGGCATTGGGAAATGAGGAGTGGGCGAATGATTCGCGATTTTCAACCAATCAACTCCGTGTGCAAAACCGAAATGACCTGATGCATTTGCTCCAATCAGCGGCCAATGCTACTGAAAAACAGGCTTTGATGGAACGACTCCATGACGCTTCCGTTCCTGCAGGTCTCGTTAAATCAATGGACGAAGTGTTTGAAGATGGCACAAACGGGGCCAATGCGTTACTTACAAATGAGGACGGGCAAGTCCGTCCTGCCGCCATCGCATATCGCGTGCGCTGCTATGGAGTCACAAACGACGAACCAAAAACCACGGGTTAAGCAGGTTGTCCCGATTGTAGTCCAACTCCTCTGACGTTTCCCAATTGAGCACTTCGCATCCGGCATTCGTGCAAATGGCTTGACCTGCTGCCGTATCCCATTCCATGGTCGGTGCGAACCTCGGATAACAATCCGCTCGTCCTTCGGCCACCATGCACAACTTCAGCGAACTGCCTTTCGAAATCAATTCCACTTCTCCAAATTCATCCCGCAAAGCTTGGATGTAATCTTCCGTTTCGGCACTCATGTGAGAGCGACTTGCCACAACAGTGTGTGGTCGATCGTCCGCATCAAATGGAATCGATTGAGCGTTGGAAACCCATTCTTCTGGCGTCCATTCAACAGAACCTGCGCTCGCTTTGTGAGAGCCGTGTTCAGTTGTTCCAAAATATAAATCTCCCGCAACTGGCACGAAGATGACCCCCAAGACAGGACGCCCTTCTTGCACCAACGCAATGTTTACCGTGAACTCGCCATTGCGCTTGATGAATTCCTTCGTACCATCGATGGGATCAACAATCCAGAGCGTTTTCCATGATTGACGCTCCTCGGTAGAAATCGCTTTTCCTTCTTCCGATAGAACCGGAATTCCTGTGGTTTTAAGGTGCTGCATTATCACTTCGTGAGAAGCCACATCTGCGCGGGTAAGGGGGCTATCATCCCCCTTGACAGTTACGTCAAAATCGCCAGATTCATAAATTTTCATGATGGCCTTGCCCGCTTCCAAAGCAGCCTCAACGGCAACATTCAATTCTACTTTCATTTTGTATTTTTCTTATTCAACCAAATCCATTGCATCATTGCACAGGCAATTTCAATGCAATTGAATCCCCCTCTGAAATGTTCAATTGACGCGAACGTAGCCAAGGGTTCAATGTTTTCAATGCCTTGAGATTTGTGCCTTCATTCAAGGCAAACGCAGCCAAATCGGAAATGGGACCTTGCTGCCAAAACACGCGTGACGCGTATGGCGCGTACAACGCCTCCGGTTGAATATGAAAACCAAACGCCTCGGGATCTTCAAAGATGGTCTTCAAGGCCAACAACCTAAAAACGTAACGCGCAGTTTCATCGTTCAAATGCAGGTTCCAATACGACCCTACGCCCTGATTCTTTAGCGCCTTCTTCACACCTGCTCGTCCCATATTGTATGAAGCAGCGGCCAATGCCCAAGAACCAAACTCAGATTTCGCCTCAAGCAGATATGCACATGCAGCCCGTGTGGATTTTTCGACATGATACCGCTCGTCGATTTGACCATTCACGGTTAATCCATAGGCCGGTGCCGTGGATTTCATGAACTGCCAAAAACCTGCTGCTCCAGCAGGCGAGACCACTTGACTCAAACCGCTTTCAATAAGAGCTAGGTATTTGAAGTCATCTGGCAAACCTTCCTCTGCTAAAATCGACTCGATCACAGGAAACCAGCGAGCCGCTCGTTTGAAATAAAGCATGGTTGAACTGTGCCGGTAAGTATTGACAATGAGCTCACGATCAAACTGATCCCGAACACCAAATGCTTGCATCGGAACCACTTCACCAGCCAAGTCCTCACGCACAGGAATTTCAGGCGCATTGTTCTGAGCAATGATGCCAGTCCGAGTGGGCTCAAAATTCAAATCCAACCCTTCAGAGCGAGTCGACGCATTGGAAGCGAAAAGTCCGGCAATGAGAAACGCAACAGCCAAAAAAGGGCTAGTATGCTTGAGCCCCCTTTGCAAACGACCGTGTTTTGTGGCTTTCAGTGTTTTGTCCAAAATTTCCATTCAGCAAAACTATCTCCAAGTCCTATTCTGTGGTCACGAAACGACCTCAAATGAGGGATTTGTTGTGAACAGTTTCCGCAATGCTTGTTGATGGAACAAGAATCAAAGCGTGATCTGCCCTAAAATGGCCATTCAATATCCGCTAGCAAAGGAGCGACCGCGTCTTTTTCAGAAAGAAGCGGACCACCGGCAGGCAGCCCCCGTGATGCCACATTCCAATCGATTCCGACTGCAGGATCATCCCACAGAATGCTTCCTTCTGATTCTGGGCTGTAGAGCGATGTGCATCGGTATTCGACCACACAATCGTCCTCCAAGGCCAAAAAACCATGAGCGAATCCTGCAGGTATCCACAATTGGCAGCCATTCTGGCTGGATAATTCACAACCAAACCATTGTCCGCGCGTCTCGGAATCAATTCGAACATCAACGGCAACATCGAATATGCGGCCAGAAGCAGCACGAACCAATTTGCCCTGCGCGTGAGGGGCACGCTGAAAATGCATGCCACGCAAAGTACCCGCCTTGGATATGGAAAGATTTTCTTGCACGAACTCGAGCGGATTTCCCTCAGCATCATCCAGCATTCCTTCGCGCCATGTTTCCCAAAACACACCTCGATCATCTGCAAATTGGCGTGGCGTCAACTTTATCAAACCCGCAAGAGGCAACCTTTCAATTTTCATCAATTGCCATTTAAAACAAATGCATAAAGCACGGTAAGCGTTGAAATCAAACTCGTAATTGGCGTCAAACTCTCGGTGGTCTCTCGAACAAGTTGTGGCATAGGTTCGACGTAGATAATATCGTAGGCCTGCACAACTATGTTGGCATCATCCAAACCATCCACCACCGATAAATCCATTTTATAGACTTCTCGCCCAGCCTCTGTTTTTCGAATAAGCTTGACCTTTGACGCGTTGCCCCTGCGCGCAATCCCTCCTGTCATGGCCAGCACTTCAAGCAGCGTAGTATTCATATTTGCCAGTGGAACCACCGTAGCCTGTCCGGCTTCTCCGGGAAACACAAAAACACGGTTGTTCGTTACACGGAGAATCACATAGGGGTCATTGTAATAGCTTGTGTACGCGTCCTCAAGTAACTCTTCCGCTTCTTCGATTGTAAGCCCTTCCAACCGGATGTTGCCTAATTCCGGAAGCTCCACTAAGCCGTCTGGCTTTACCAAGTAGGTGAGACCTCCTTGTTGCCCCATGTTCATAAGTTGCTGCTGATTTTGACTGCCCCCCGCCTCCGACTGACTGGTCATTGTCCCGGCTGTGCGTTGATTTAGTCGTTCACCGTTGTTGCTGAACAACTGAAAAGAGAGCATGTCATTCGATGCGAGTCTGTAGCCCGTGGCGTCTTCATTTTCGAGATCTTCCAATTTGGAAAACTCGAAGTTGTCACCTGTACGAAACAAAATATCCTGATTGATGGTGCAACCGCTCAGAAGAAAAACAGCGCTACCAAGAACAGCTAGAAGGAACTGATTGAATTTCATTTGTGAATCGAAATTTGACGCAAATTACCAATGAAATCCGCACGACCTGCAACATGGGTATCTTTGCGCCATGTTGGAGAATCAAACCCATCGGCTGCGTGCCGTAGAGCCGACGGATGCTGTGCAATTGTATCGCATTGAAAACAAGTCAGATGAATGGTGGCTGGGATCGAATTTGGCCCCTTTCAGTCGAGCTACGTTGGAGCATTACACCGCAGGAAAACACGATCTGTGGAGTGATTTGCAACTGCGAATGATGATTGAGGCAAAGGGAAATACGAGCCTATCTGTGGGTGCTGTTGATCTTTATCAACTGGACCCAAGGAACCGCAGAGCCGGTGTAGGCATTGTCATCGAGGAAGAAGAACGGCGCAATGGACACGGCCTATCTGCCTTGAATTTATTGTCTGAATATGCTTTTGGACACCTTGGGCTGCATCAGATATGGGCTGAAGTTCCAGCCTCCAATGGAGAAAGCCTCGACCTGTTCAACCGGGCTGGTTTTGAAAAAAAAGGCACCCTCAGCGATTGGGTTTGGCATGGATCAGACTACCATGATGCTCATTGGATGCAAAAAATAGCAGGCCAATGACGCTGAAACGTTGGGTGCGCGCAACACTGATCGTTGGAACCATCGTTTCGGCGGGATTGGCGGCTTCCTATGCTTGGTTCTATTATAAAATGTGGAATCGACCTGTGGGAAGCGATAACGTCTGGTGCATTGAAATCACACCTTCAGAGGCGCGAAGCGATGAATGGATGGCACGGCACCCAGAAATTGCAAGCGTCATTCAATGGCGCCGCTGGAGCTCCTATGCCGGTCGGTATTGCGAAAATGGGATCACCTCCGCGCATCAAGTTGCCCGACGAATCGCAACGGGACAGCGCGAAGAAATCACAGTCACCGTTCCTGCAAAAAGAAGCGTTCAAGAAGTGGCTTCGGTCATCGCTGCAAAGATTTTCGCAGACAGTGCAAGCATCGTTCAAATCCTTTCACCCGATTCTGTCCAATGGCAGATTGTGCCCAACACATACAACATGTATTGGGAAACGGACGCCAGCGAACTGCGCACGCGTCTATTGACTGAAAGCCAGAAATGGTGGACCCGAAAACGCATGGATCAAGCATGGAAAATGGGCTTGAGTCAAAAAGAAGTGGTCACGCTTGCCTCCATCGTTCAAGAAGAAACCGCCAACAAAGCCGAGGCAAAGACAGTTGCGGGCCTTTACCTGAATCGATTGAATCGTGGCATGTTATTGCAAGCCGACCCCACCTTGAAGTTTGCACTGGGCGACTGGTCCATTCAGCGCTTATTGGACAAAGACAAAAATGTTGCCTCACCTTACAACACCTACCGAAATCAAGGCCTTCCGCCGGGTCCTATTCGGATTCCCGATGCTTACTACATGGAGGCCGTTCTCAATGCAGAATCACACAATTATCTCTACATGTGTGCCAAACCCGATGGTTCGGGTACCCATGCCTTTGCTCATTACTACAGCCAACATTTGAAAAATGCACGGGCTTGGCAGAACATGTTGAATCGGGAACGGATTTATCGTTAATCGGTTGCTCTGAATATGAATCCCTTGCACACCCTATCCTGCTGCAAAACTGCTGCCCCACTTTTCCTTGCAACGTGCATGGTTGCCATCGGGTGCCTGAAAGAAGCGAACGCGCAAAACAACCTTGCGGACCGCAAAATCGCTTTCGCAGATCGGCTCTCAGGGCTCATTCAAATCGACGGGTCTTTGGATGATGGTGCGTGGATCAACATTTCAGTGTCTCAAGACTTTCAAGAACTTTCTCCACAACCTGGGACAAAACCGCAATTTGATACGGAAGTGCGTTTCGCATACGATGACGACGCATTTTACATCGGTGCGAGAATGTGGGACGACGCGCCAGACTCCATTTTACACCAATTGAGTGAACGCGATCGCATGGCCAACACCGACGAATTTGGCATTTGGTTCAGCACTTTTGATGACGGCTTAAATGCCGTGAGATTCGCTACCACGCCCGATGGAATCCAAGTTGACGAACAATTGTCTCCGGAGAATAGTGATCAATCGTGGGACGCCGTATGGGACGTGGCATGTCAAATTGACTCCGCCGGGTGGACCGCTGAATTTCGCATCCCTTGGATGGCCTTCCGCTTTCCGAAGCAAGCAGAACAGGCTTGGGGAATGAATATGTACAGAACCCTGCGTCGGTTGCGAGAAGAGAGTGTTTGGAATCCCATGAACCCAACTCAGAAACTCTTGAATCAAGGAGGAATCCTTCGCGGCATATCGAACATTGATCCGCCTCTGCGGCTCAGCTTGTTTCCCTATCTCAGCGCATACGGAATTGCCCAAGGAGACGAACTCGCAGCATCCTACAACGGAGGAATGGACATGAAAGTGGGATTGGGAAATGCGTTTACACTCGACATGACGCTCATCCCAGATTTTGGGCAAGTGGTCACGGATGCACTGGTGTTGAACCTTTCTCCATTCGAATTGCGTTTTGCCGAAAATCGGCAGTTTTTCAAGGAAGGTACCGACATTTTCAATAAAACCGGGACGTTTTACTCGCGCCGGATGGGTGAAGAAGGACGCTTGCTCAACTCCACCAAAATTTCTGGACGGACAGGAAGCGGCACAGGCCTTGGGCTTCTGCAATCCATTGCAACAGCGGAAGAAGATACCAGTTTGGTGTCGTACACGGTTGCTGTGGTGGATCAAAACCTTCCCAACAACGGCTACGTCACCACCTCCGGAACGATGGTCGTTCGCGAGGGTGACGGTTACGATGCATGGGTTCAAGCTGCACAATTCGAACTTCGAAATCGAGACAACACATGGAGCTTCACCGGGAATGGAGCAATCAATCAAAAGTTCAACGCAAGCCCGAGCGAAGATGATGAAGGCCATTCCTATGGGGTTGGCATTCAAAAAATCTCGGGCAATTTCACATTTGATGCAGGGCATTATCTCGAATCTGAATCATATGACCCCAACGATCTTGGATTTCTCGCAGCTCCCAATGAAATCTCCTCCTTCGCCACGTTCAACTACAGAACCTTCGAGCCTCGCGGCCGATTCAACCGGTTGCGTGCATTCATTTCTGTGGACCACAATCAAATCGAGACGCCACGGACGTTTGACAACTGGGGACTTGAAATCGGTGGTCGGGCCACCACGCGCAATTTCAATACATGGAACCTCAGTTTCAATTCACAACCAACCATTGGCAATGATATCTTTTCCTCCCGCATTGAAGGGCTTGTATGGAAAGAACCCGCATGGTACTCGATAGACAGCTGGTTCAGCAGCGACTACCGCAAACAGTTCGCGTTGGACCTAGGCGGATGGTATGGCGGTGGAAATGCTTACCGGGATTGGAAGGAACGCACCCTTCGAATCGCTCCACGCGTGCGCTTCAGCGACAGAGCAATGCTGACTTATGTCTGGAAAATCATTGAGCGGGACAACGAGCGTGGATGGCTCATGGTCGACTCACTTGGTGGCGATGAACTTCAAAGTGTTTGGGGCAGCCGAGACAACGTCGAACGCACCCAAGTATTGAATTTCACTTACATCTTTAGCAATCGCATGAGTTTGAGCACGCGCATTCGGCACAGTTGGAGCCAAGTGCGCTACAATCATTTTTACACCTTGCCGTCATCAGGTGTACTTGAAAGAATCGGCGCGGAAGCGACACCAGAGAGCCTTCAAAATGGCGCGCACAATGTGAACT
>Ga0208964_1000133_pt1 | contig 40953 bp, 40 predicted proteins | sample AOAMet1_08_M0_20_2_FD_188227 | JGI IMG/M metagenome (GOLD analysis project Ga0208964, IMG submission 188227) | Ammonia-oxidizing marine microbial communities from Monterey Bay, California, USA - CAN11_08_M0_20 (SPAdes) | ecosystem: Environmental > Aquatic > Marine > Intertidal zone | place... | reverse complement strand
TATTGTAACTGCTGTTGCATTAATCTTCTTCCTGCAGCCCAAAGATCTTAAAGATCAAACTACATACTATCCAGAGGAGGATCAAATGTCGCTTATTACTATTTCTACTTCAGCCGGAGATATCCACTTAGAGCTTGATGCTACTAATGCACCTATAACAGTGGCAAATTTTTTAAAACTAGCTGAGGATGGCTACTACGCTGGCACTATTTTTCATAGAATTATTGATGGGTTTATGGTCCAAGGTGGCGGTCTAAATGAAGATATGTCTCCTAAGCCTACAGGTACAGACCCAATTCAAAATGAAGCAAGCAATGGACTAAAGAATGATCGCGGCACAATTGCTATGGCAAGAACAATGGAGCCTCATTCTGCTACAGGTCAATTTTTCATAAACCACAAAGATAATGATTTTCTTAATCATACAGCTGAAACATCGCAAGGATGGGGTTACGCAGTCTTTGGCTCTGTGATTGATGGGATGGATGTTGTAGATCAAATTGCTCTTAGCACAACTTCCACTGTTGGCGGCTATGCTGATGCTCCTCTTGAACCAACAATTATTAACTCCGTTACAGTGAGTGAATGAAATTAGGATTTATATCGGATCTTCATTTATCTGAAAATACGCCCTCTGTAACAGAGGGCTTTTTCGAATTTTTAAAAACTGCTGCCCAGGAATTCTCTCACTTATATATATTGGGCGATCTATTTGAGGCTTGGGTTGGCGATGATGATAGCTCTAAGTTTGCTCTGGATGTGATGCAGCAAATTAATCATGCTACTCGCAATGGGTTGGAAATATTTTTTATGCATGGCAACAGAGATTTCTTATGCAGCAAAGGTTTTGCCAAACAATCCAACCTCACTCTTCTCCCAGACCCATTTTTTATTAATTTTTTTGAACAAAAAATTGCTCTGTCTCATGGAGATGATTTCTGCACTAAAGATCTTGAATATATTGCATTCAAAAAAGAGGTTCGATCTCAAGCATGGCAAGAAGTTTTTCTAGCAAAAACTTTAGATGAGCGTCTAACAATTGCATCAAATATGCGTGATGCAAGTCAAAATAACAGCAGTGAAAAAGATATTGCTATCATGGATGTTGCTCCAAGTGCCATTGATCGATTCTTTCAAGAGCATGGGGTAGATTTATTAATCCATGGGCATACACATCGACCAAACACCCATCATACTGATGCAGGTACTCGAATTGTTTTGGGTGACTGGCATGAAACTGGTTGGTGCCTCATGATTGATGACCAGCAGAGAGAATTAAGAGAATTTAAGCTGTAAAACTATTGTTTCTTGATTATTAATACTGTATAAATATACAGTATTTTAAAATCCCATGACTATTAATTATCTCGGTTCAATATCGGCAGATGATCTGCCAGCCACTTTTACAAAATTTTTTTTAGAGCCTGTCTCTGTTGGTTTTCCAAGCCCTGCGAATGATTATCTGGAAAGCCCTATTGATCTCAATCAATACCTTATTAAAAATGGAGCAGCTACTTTTTTGGTAAGGGTATCTGGGGATTCAATGCTAAATGCAAACATTGCAGATCAAGCAATTCTAATAGTAGATCGCAGCCTGAAACCAAAGCATGGAAGTATTGTGGTTGCATCTTTAGATGGTGATTTTGTCTGCAAAAGACTACAACTTAAACCACGCCTCTGCTTGTTACCAGAAAACTCAAAATATCAGCCGATCTATATTCAACATGGCCAAGATCTAGACATCATGGGAACAGTAACCGCGGCCATCAATAAATTCGAATGAAGCTTTTAGCATTAGTAGATTGTGATAATTTTTATGCTTCCTGTGAAAGAGTGTTTAGGCCGGATTTAAAACAAGTGCCTGTGGTAGTACTATCAAATAACGATGGCTGTGTGATTGCTCGAAGTAAAGAAGCTAAATCTATGGGAATCAAAATGGGAGTGCCTTGGTTCCAAGTGAAGAAAGCGTACTTGGCTCAAGGAGGAAAAGTGTTCTCATCCAATTTTGCGCTGTATGGAGATCTATCCAAGCGAGTAATGAATATTTTAGAAGGAATGGTAAAAAAAATTGAGGTTTATAGTATCGATGAAGCTTTTTTAGATCTGCAGCATGTACAAAATTCAAATCAAGCATACGAGTTTGGCGTTTACTGCAGAAGTATCGTGCATCAATGGGTGGGAATTCCTGTGCGCATTGGTATTGCGCCGACAAAAACTTTAACGAAAGTTGCTAGCCATATAGCAAAACATACAAATGGTGGAACAGGTGTTTACTGCTTAAACAAACAAAAACATATCATGCATGTTTTAAAAGCATTGCCTGTTAATGAAGTCTGGGGAGTGGGACGCAACCTTTCTAAACAGCTAAACCAACTTGGCACTTATTCAGCATATGATTTAACGAAAATGGATATTGGATTTATCAGGGAAAAATTTAGCATCGTGTTGGAGCGAACAGTCAGAGAGCTCAGAGGGGAGCCATGCATCCAAATACAAAATCATATTGCGCCCAAAAAACAAATTGTTGTAAGCAGAAGTTTCAGAAAAAAAATTGAAAGTTTGGATGCATTAAAACCATTAATCAGTAATTTTGCTGTCAGGGCTGGAGAGAAACTGAGGCATGAGAAGCAAAAATGCTCCCAAGTTTCAGTATTTATTTCAACCAGTCGATTTGGCAAGCAGCTAAAACACCAAGGCTTTAATAGTTTTAGGTTTTCTCACCCAACAAACGATACAAGAAGCATCTTAATGGGAGCTAACAAAGCCTTAAATAAAGCTTTTAAAGAAGGTTATCCATATGCAAAAGCAGGCATACTGCTGAGCCAATTTTCATGTCCGGTAGTGGTTCAAAAATCTCTTTTTGAAATAATGAGCCATCGGCATGCCTTAAAACAAGACGAGAGCCTAATGCGGTCTGTGGATGAGCTAAATAGTCGCCAAACCCAAATTTATTATGCTTCACAATGCCCTGCAAATTTATCGCCCATACAAAAGAAGATGGTGTCGCCTAGATATACTACTAATTGGCTAGAATTGCCTACCGCCTTATAGAAAAATAACGACTGTAATGAGCCTCAGACAACTCCAAAAATTCTTTATAGATCTGATCTTTTAATTCAGCTAGCTCTAGGTTAGCACGAGCAGTAATTCCAAATTGACGTAAATCTAGCTTTTGAGAACCTGCGGCTCGCAAGAGATCAAAGATCCATGTCATGGGATCTAATGAATCATTAAAATTAATACCTTGCTCATTCAGCTTAAATGCTAGCAAATTAACATCTGTTATTAAAAATCTATCTTTCAGGACTGTTAATTTAAAAGTTTCCAGTCGAGAGTTCACCACTTCTTTTTCAATAGCTGTATATTTATTCCAATTAATTACTTCATGGATAAAACGCTTGCAGCCCTTGCATACATTATCACCATAGGTGGTGGAGCATATTCCAAGACAAGGTGTTGAAGCTTTATTTTTCTTCATAAACTGGATAATACATTATTTTATAAGGGTAAATACCATGATTTAGATAATGGGCTTGGGGATTTAGAGATAGCACAGTAAAATGGCACCCCAGGAGAAAATTATGCTTGAAGATTATAAAAAACACTGTGAAGAAAGAAGGGAACAAGGAATACCGCCGTTACCTTTATCAGTACAACAAATATCAGAATTAGTTGATTTGCTTAAATCTGAACACTCAGAATCTGAGCTATTACTAGAGCTACTTAAAGAAAGAACACCAGCTGGAGTTGATCAAGCAGCTTATGTGAAAGCTGGTTTTCTTGCAGACATTACAACAGGAGGAGCTAGCAGCCCTTATATTTCTCGAAAAGAAGCTGTGATCATCTTAGGTACAATGCTTGGTGGCTACAATATACAGCCATTGATTAAATGTTTAGAAGACAATGAGCTGGGTGCGGAAGCAGCCAAGGCTTTGAGTAGCACTTTACTAATCTTTGATGCATTCAATGAAGTTTTAGAGCTTTCAGCATCAAATAAAAATGCAAAAACTGTTATAGATGCCTGGGCTGAAGGCTCATGGTTTACAGAAAAACAAGCCATTGCAGAGCAAATTAAACTTACGGTCTATAAAGTTCCTGGTGAAATTAATACTGATGATTTATCTCCGGCAACAGATGCATGGTCTAGGCCTGATATTCCATTGCATGCATTGGCAATGTTTAAGATGCCAAGAGAAGGCTTGGACAAACCTCTTGAAACAATTGAAGAACTAAAAAAGAAAGGGAATCCGCTGGTTTTTGTTGGCGATGTAGTTGGAACAGGGTCATCAAGAAAGTCGGCAACAAACTCAGTGTTATGGCACATGGGAGATGAAATTTCATGCATTCCCAATAAAAAAGAAGGTGGTTTTTGCTTTGGTGGAAAAATTGCACCAATTTTTTTTAATACTCTTGAGGATTCTGGAGCATTTCCAGTTGAGTGTGATGTCTCTCAACTAAATATGGGGCAAGAGATTATCTTTGAGCCATTCAATGGCAAAATTTTAGATGTAGATAGTGGTGACGTATTATCAACCTTTGAGCTTAAAACGCCTGTTCTCTTGGATGAAGTTCGAGCCAATGGCCGCATTCCATTAATTATTGGGCGTCAATTGACTGATAAAACAAGAGAAGCATTAGGTTTAGATCCAACAGATATTTTTACCAGGCCAGATGCGGAAGATGATTCCGATAAAGGCTTTACTCTGGCGCAAAAAATGGTTGGTAAAGCATGTGGGGTTGCAGGAGTAAGGCCTGGAACATATTGTGAGCCAAGAATGACAACAGTGGGCTCGCAAGATACAACGGGACCAATGACTAGAGATGAACTAAAAGAGCTGGCATGCTTAGGATTTTCAGCCGATCTTGTGATGCAATCTTTTTGCCATACAGCTGCTTACCCAAAACCAGTAGATATTGATACTCAGCACACGCTACCAGACTTTATAATGAATCGTGGTGGCGTTTCTTTAAAACCAGGAGACGGAATTATTCATTCTTGGTTAAATAGAATGCTATTACCTGATGGTGTTGGAACTGGAGGAGATAGTCATACACGCTTTCCAATAGGTATTAGCTTCCCTGCTGGATCAGGCTTAGTTGCTTTTGCTGCTGCATTAGGAGTAATGCCATTGGATATGCCTGAATCAGTTCTTGTAAGATTTAAAGGAGAGATGCAACCTGGAATTACTTTGAGAGATTTAGTAAATGCTATCCCTTATGCTGCCATTCAAGAAGGTTTATTGACCGTCGCAAAGGAAGGTAAGAAAAATATATTTTCTGGTCGCTGCCTTGAAATTGAAGGTTTGCCTGACTTGAAAGTGGAGCAAGCTTTTGAACTATCCGATGCGTCTGCCGAAAGATCAGCATCTGGATGCACGGTAAGGTTAAACAAAGAGCCGATTATCGAATATCTTAAATCAAATATTGTAATGCTGCGTTGGATGATTGGCAGTGGTTATGGTGATGCAAAAACTCTTGAAAGAAGAGCTCAAGCAATGGAAGAGTGGATAGCAAATCCAGAATTACTAGAGCCCGATGCAAATGCTGAATATGCAGAAATTATTGAAATTGATTTAAATGAAATTAAAGAGCCCCTGCTTGCCTGCCCTAATGATCCTGATGATATTAAACCTTTATCAGAAGTATCGCAGACAAATATTGATGAGGTCTTCATCGGCTCATGCATGACGAATATTGGGCACTTTAGAGCTGCCGGTCATTTGCTTAAAAAACATAATGGAACAAAAGCTCGATTGTGGGTTGTGCCGCCAACAAAAATGGATGAGAAGCAGTTAATGGAAGAAGGTGTATATAATATTTTTGGAACTTCTGGAGCAAGAACTGAGCTTCCGGGGTGTTCCCTTTGCATGGGAAATCAAGCAAGAGTCCTTGCAAACTCGACTGTGGTGTCAACTTCGACAAGAAATTTTCCAAATCGCTTGGGGGATGGTGCTGATGTATTTTTAGCCTCAGCAGAACTTGCAGCAATTGCTTCTATTTTAGGAAAACTGCCGAGTCCTGAAGAATATTTACAGTATATGGAAGAAATTAATCCGCTTGCAGACGATATTTACCGGTATTTAAATTTTAATGAAATTGACCAGTACGTTGAAAGTGCAAACGCAGCCGAAATACCTTCAGTTAATATTGTTAACGTTTAATTAGATTTTTCTCTAGCTAATTTTTGCTCATCCTTTCTGGTAGATTCAAGATCTGCCAGATATTCAGCACTGATTGAGGTTGGGTATTCTCCATTAAAAATTGACATTTCAAAATTTTCAATTGAAGGATTGCCCTCTTTGGCACAGGCAATTAAGTCTTCTAGGTCTTGGTAAATTAGCCAATCGGCTCCTATTTCTTTAGCAACCTCCTCATCAGTTCTGCCAGAGGCAATTAATTCATTGGTTGCCGCCATATCAATGCCGTAAAGGTTTTGAAACCTCACTGGAGGAGCTGCTGAAGAAAAATATACCTTCTTCGCTCCAGCTTCTCTTGCCATCTCAATGATCCTTTTGCTAGTTGTTCCCCGAACGATAGAGTCATCAACCAAAAGCACATTTTTCCCTTGAAATTCAAGGTCTAAAATATTTAATTTTCGTCTAACTGATTTTTTTCTTTCCTCTTGATTCGGCATGATAAAAGTTCTTCCAATATATCTATTTTTAACAAATCCCTGTCGATAAGGCAGTTTCAGAGCTGCTGCGAGCTGCAAAGCCGCAGTAGTAGAGCTATCAGGAATAGGAATGACAACATCTATATCGTGATCTGGATTTAAGCTAACAATTTTCTTTGCAAGCTTTTGACCCATCCTCATTCTTGCTTTGTAAACAGAAATCTCATCCAAGGTAGAGTCAGGTCTTGCAAGATAGACATATTCGAATATACATGGAGTTGCTTGCGCATTATCAGCACATTGGTTGCTGTGCAGATTGCCTTCTACATCAATAAACACAGCCTCTCCGGGGTTCACATCTCTCAAAGTCTTAAAGCCTAACGCTGAGAAGGATGCGTTTTCAGATGCAATAATATATTCTTTTTTTGTTGGGCCCTCTTTCTCGCCAATTACCAAGGGCCGAATTCCGCGAGGATCTCGAAATGCTAGCAATCCAAAGCCTGTAATCAGTGCTACAACTGCATAAGCCCCATGACATCTACTATGTGTTTTTCTTACAGCTTGGAAAAAATGTTTTTTTGAAGGCAGAATAGCTCTTTGCTTTCCAAGCTCATGAGCAAAAATATTTAAAAGAACTTCTGAATCAGAGTCAGTGTTGAGATGTCGCATTTCTGCATGAAATAACTCTCGCGCCAATGTTTTAGAATTTGTTAAGTTTCCATTATGCGCAATACTAATACCATATGGAGAATTAACATACATTGGTTGAGCAAATTCCTTGCCAGCACCTCCCGCTGTAGGATATCTAACATGACCAATACCATAATTCCCAAGAAGCTTATTCATGTGCCTTTGCTGAAAAGCATCTCGCACATAACCCATTGATTTTCTACTATTCAGCCTGCCTCTCTCATCACACACAACCATTCCGGCAGCATCCTGCCCCCTATGTTGAAGCATCAACAAAGAATCATAGATAGAACTGGCTACATGAGTTTCAGAATATATCCCTACTATTCCACACATTATGTTGTCTCGTAAATTGTGCTGATATCTGATCTCAGCATAACTGAATTTTTATTTGAGATCATATTTTTAAAGAACTTTTCTGCCATAGGTGCATATTTATTTAAGTAGGTGAAGCTTTGCGATTGCGTAATAAAAGTAGACTGCTTGAAGTTATTGGGAAGAACTAGATATATCACCACTATCAAAATAACTCCTCTAAGAAAACCAAAGAGAACTCCCAGCAACCTATCCAGGCCACCCATTCCAGACCAATGAACCAAACCACGAAGCAACTTAATTAGCAGCCCGCCAAAGAAAATAATCCCAACAAAAACTAAAATAATTGAAAGAATTCTTCTTAGTTCAGAATTGATTAAGTATTCTGATATATATGGATCTAAGTATTCATTCAAAAACATCGATGAGGCAAATGCAATGACCCATAGAGCAAGTGATAAAGCTTCTTGAATGAAGCCTCTAAAAAAAGCGATAAAACCTGAGAGTGCAATTACCCCAATAACAATATAGTCAAAGTGAAACAAATCTATGGTTTCCAAGCTATAACCTCTCCTTCTTCTATGCCTGCTATTTTATTAAGCTTCTTCTGGTTATCTTGAATATCTTTTTGAGTAGCAAATGGCCCTACCAAAACATTTGTTAGTGCGGTCTTTGATTTATTCTCCTGTGTGAATGCTGGAAAGCCAGCATCATTATAGGATTTTACAATATTAGAGATTGTTGCCGACGATCGAAAGGCGCCAACCTTGTATACATACAAATTAAAATCGATTTTCGCTACACGATCCTTAGCAGATGGAAGATCATCTTTAATATCAAGCTTAAGTGCATTTTTTTTAACTTCTTCAAACTCAATTTTGTTAAATTCTTGAATATTAACTGAAGGTTCTTCCAGTTCTGGGATTTTAATATTATTAATTTTTTGGTATTTTGGCTGCGGGGAAAGTGCAAAAATTAAAATCCAAATTAATAGAGTGGATGCAATAAAAATACCCAATAGTCGATTTACGTTCATTTACCAGGATATAATTTTGAAAGAAGGCTAAAAACTTTTTCTCTTAAATCTTTTCTGTGCACAATCATATCGATAGCTCCGTGCTCTAATAAGAATTCAGATTTTTGAAAATCTTCTGGAAGGTCAACTCTTACTGTTTGCTCAATTACCCGTCTTCCTGCAAAACCAACCAATGCCTTGGGTTCTGCTATGTTGATATCGCCAAGCATGGCGAGGCTTGCTGAAACCCCTCCATAAATTGGGTCTATCATCACAGATATATATGGTAATTTAGCTTCTTTTAGTTTTTCTAAAGCAGCTGAAGTTTTGGCCATCTGCATCAATGAAATCATGGATTCTTGCATCCTCGCACCACCACTAGTTGAAAAACAAACTAATGGAGCTTTATTGGCAATTGCTTCATCAACCCCTTGAACAAATTTTGTACCAACTGCTCCGCCCATTGATCCGCCCATATATCGAAACTCAAATGCCGCTACAACTATTTCAATGCCTTGAAGATTTCCTTTGGCAATTAAGATTGCTTCTTCTTCTCCGGTATTAGAGACCGCTTCCTTAATGCGTTGGCTATAGGATTTAGTATCTTTAAATTTAAGAACATCCTTGGTAGTAATTTTTGTTGCAAGCTCATGAAAGCTACCACCATCAAAAAAAATAGACATCCGAGTTCTAGCACCAATACGAAGATGATGGTCGCATTTAGGGCAAACAAACAGAGATTTTTCTAGCTCAGGTTGATACAAAATAGCTTCACACTCTGGGCAATTATTCCATAGCCCATCAGGCACCTTACTTTTCGGCGATGCCGGGTCTTCATTTGAGCCAATGGAAGGAATTAATCTTGTAAGCCAATTCATGAATTTATTGCCTCAGACATGCTGTTAAGGTAATTATATATTTTTTTATATTCTTTTTGATGACTTTGCTCATTAATCATCTCAACTAAACTTGATCCAATTACAACACCATCTGAAATCTTGCTTAAATTTAGAGCATCAGTGGGAGTTTTAATTCCAAAGCCTGCTAAGACTGGTAGAGAGGTTTGAGAGCGAATATCAATAATATTTTTCTCTGCTTCCTTGATATCTAGATTAGAAGAGCCAGTGACTCCTCTCAAGGTTACGTAGTAGATAAAGCCAGAGCCAGTATTACATATTTTTGTAATTCGCTCGGCACTTGTGGTTGGTGCAATTAAACTAATAGAAGCTAAATGTTGATCATTAATTCCAAGATCCTTCAAGCTGCTTTCACCTGGTATATCAACGATTAGTACTGCATCAGTCCCTGAGATATGTGACTCCTCTAGAGCTTTCGTATTAGCAAGAAATGTATTTATATAACCCATTAAAATTATAGGGGTATCATTATCTTGAACCCTAAACTCTTTTACCAGATTAAAGATACGGCCCAAAGATGTGCCTTGCTTAAGAGCTCTATCATGCGCTGCCTGAATAATTGGGCCTTCTGCAATTGGATCTGTAAACGGAACTCCAACTTCAAGAATATCTACTCCTGCATTCACAAATCCATGCATTAGCTCTAAGGTTGAATCAAGATCTGGGTCGCCAGCAACTAAATAAGCAACTAAAGCTTTTTTTGAACTCTCTTTTAATAGATGAAGCTTTTTATCTAGTCTAGTCAAGTGAGATGCCATCCATAGTAGCAACAGTATTGATGTCTTTGTCGCCACGACCAGAAACATTAATAACAAGGTTTTGATCCGAGCTATAATTGCCAGATATCTGCTCTAAAGCTGCAAATGCATGGGCTGTTTCAAGCGCAGGCATAACCCCTTCAAGCCTTGTAACCAAGTGAAATGCTTGAAGTGCCTCAACATCATTGGCAGCAAGATATTTTGCCCTACCGGTATCTTTTAAGTGTGAATGCTCTGGCCCAACACCAGGATAATCCAATCCTGCTGAAATAGAATGAGTGTCAATAACTTGACCATCTTTGTTTTGCATTAAATAGCTTTTTGCACCATGCAATATGCCTGGCTGTCCATCATTTAAGGGTGCTGCATGTTGGCCAGTCTCTATGCCATTTCCTGCAGCCTCTACTCCAATTAATTCAACATTAGTTTCTTCAAGAAAAGGGTAAAAAATTCCTATGGCATTAGAGCCCCCTCCTACACAGGCAATAATGGCATCTGGGTATTGAGAAAAAAGTTGAAGTGATTGCTCTTTTAATTCTCGGCCAACAACGGCATTGAAATCCCTAACAATCATTGGATATGGATGAGGGCCAGTAACGCTGCCTATAATGTAATAGGTATCTTCAATGTTAGTAACCCAGTCCCTCATTGCTTCATTCAGGGCATCTTTAAGAGTGGCTGTACCAGAATCTACAGCATGCACTGTAGCTCCTAATAATTTGATCCTGTAAACATTGAGTGATTGCCTTGCAACATCTGCAGCACCCATATAAATATGGCATTCAAGGCCCAATCTAGCAGCAACTGTAGCGGTGGCTACTCCATGTTGACCTGCCCCAGTCTCTGCAATAATTCTTTTCTTGCCCATAGCCTTTGCTAAAAGAATTTGGCCGACAGTATTATTTATTTTATGTGCGCCAGTATGATTAAGGTCCTCTCGTTTTAACCAAATTTTGGGACCAGAATAATGCTCGGTTAACCTTTTTGCAAAATACAGTGGAGATGGCCGACCCACAAATTGACTTAAGTCCACATCAATTTCATTTAAAAAATTCTGATCCTCTTTTAGGCTGGCATAGGTTTCATCTAGCTCTTTCAATGCATACATCAGAGTCTCTGGAACAAATTTCCCACCATATTCACCAAAAAAACCTTCGGGATTAGGTAAATTACTTAAGTTATCCATCGTGAAAGACCTCTAGAATATCGCTCATTAGAGCTTTATCTTTGTTTGCGAGTTTTGATTCTACCCCAGAGTTCACATCAATACACCAAGGATTCATAGAGATTGCATCCTTTATATTTTCTTGGTTAATCCCCCCAGCCAAAATAAATCGATCTTCCAGTGACAGGTTTTTAAGTAAACTCCAGTCAAATACTTGGCCAGTTCCACCATAAGAGGTAGAAGAGAATGTTTCTAATAAAAAACCATGCGCAGATGCAAAGTTATTAATTGAGTTTAGTGAGCTAGAATCTTTAACTGGGATTGATTTCCAGTATGGATGATTGAATTGATTGCAGAATTGATCTGTTTCATCTCCATGGAATTGCAAAATTGAAGCAGGAATTAAATTTATAATTTTATTCACCATTTCCACAGAAGGATTAACAAACACAAAAACTGGTTTTGTGTTTAAAAAATTAAAATCCACAAGGGAAAGCAAAAATTCTTCTGAAATTTTTCTGGGGCTTTCGTCGGCAATAATAAACCCAGCAAAATCAACGCCTAATTCACATGCATGTTGCAATATTTCTTTATTTTTTATACCGCAAATTTTGATTTTCATTGTTCTGAAAATAAGAAATTAAGTGAGCTGCTAGAATTTAATTCTTGGTTCCACTCAATTTCATTATAGTTTGCTCCGGTAAAAAATAAGCCTTGTGGTTGGGCTGTTTTTCCTGCATTAATCCTGTCTTGTGAATTTAAGATGCCATTCATATCATTGCTGAGAGACCCCTTCGATAAATCAATTAGTGTTCCTACGATAATTCGTACCATATTATACAAATAAGCATTTGCACAAAGAGTAATTATTACAAAATTGTTCTTCTCAAGAATTTCAATACTTTTCATCGTTCGAATAGGATTATTTGCTGTGCATTTTGAGCCTCGAAATGCATGAAAATTATGAGTGCCAATCAAGCAAGCAGCCTCTTTACGCATTTTTTTTACATCCAGCTGATTTTTTTCCCATAAAACATAGTTTCTTAAAAAAATTGGTTGAGTGTCTCCTATGTAAATTAAGTATGAATAGGATCTGCTGATTGCATCATATCTTGAATGAAAGTTATCGGAGACTTCCTGAAGAGCTTTAATGGACACATCATCAGGGAGTGAGGAGTTGGCTCCATTCATCCATTGCTTTATTTCTCTCGAATCATTTGAAGAAAAATCAAAAATTTGTTTAGTTGCGTGAACACCTGCATCTGTCCGACCAGCATAATTTATTCTGCCATTTAGCCTGCCAACCGAAGAAATTGCAGATTCAAGAACATCTTGAACTGAGCTGGCATTTTTTTGAGACTGGAAGCCTGAGAAATTTGAACCATCGTACTGACAAATTCCAACAAACCTCACAGTTTATTTGCTTTGCTCTAACAGCGAACGCGCTTCAGAAATGATAAAGCTATCAGATGAATTTGCTATTAATTTATCTAAAATTTTATTCGCACTTCCCCAGTCACCCATGCCAATATAGGTGCGCACTAAATCCAATTCCTGGGTTTCAATATCATTAGAAATGCTCAGGTTAGACTGAAATGTTTCATCATTGTTTAATAAATCTTCTTCAAGAGCAGACTTTGCGAAAATAGGCTTCTGATTCAATCGAACGAGCACAAAAGCTATGACGAATCCTGCAAACAAGGATAGCAGCCCCACCCAAAAAAGATCTTGCAGCTTAAAGGGCCCTGTATTTTTTGCATTGGTAGGCTCAACTTCAAATTCACTGGCTGATTCAAGTTCAAGTATTGAGGTATTTTTTGCAACAATTTCAGATGCATTCAACAAAGCATTGTCTGAGTTCTTCAACATAGTAACTGGCTTGGATTGCAAACCAGTTTCAAGAGGCTCTTTGGTAGCTGCAGACTGAACTAAGTTTTGAATGGGTGCAGTTAATTTTAAACTTGGCTTAGAATTTTGTTTTAAAGCCCTAGAGTTCAGATTCATAAATGCAATTGATTCTTTGGCATCAAAATTAGAAGTTGACGCAATCAACTCTTCAGAAGGCATTGTTAAGTCAACATCTCCTCTTACTAAGTTAATATTTTCATCAATAAAAGCATTTGGATTTTCAAGATAGAACCCCCACATAATTTGATAAATGGAAGCATCATAATTTTGTCTGACAAGTTCTGCAACGCTCCATATTGTTTCAACTTCACTGCTTGAAATAATAGAAGTTTTTTCTGCATCCTGTTCTTTGTTATCTCCTGGATTGAGAATAGATAAAGAGCTTGATGGGTTGATTCCAGGATCATTGTTGTAATCAGGTTCTTCAGCTAAAATTTTTGCAATATCATACCTTTGTGGCTTCCCATAAATTTTCTTTGCAGGCAGCTTAAAAGAAACCCCGGTTTTGGGCCGAATAGCTATGTTATTTTGCGGGAGAAAAATAAATACATCTTTTTTTAAATCAGACCTAAGGTTAAGGCGAAATGAAAGATAGTCTTCTGAAAAATTCTCAGGAACACCAAGGGTTATGCGTTTGTAGCCCCCAAGACTCTCAAAAATTTGATAATCAAATTTAATGTCAGATAATAATTCATTGGATTTAAAGTTGGTAATTAAAATATCATCTTCTACAAGAGTCTCATCTCCGCTAATTTTAATTTCTACTAGGTAGACTCCCTGAGAGTTTATCTCTACTGTTGGACTTCCAACAATGGTCTTAGCACCAATGTGAATAACAGTTAAAGCAAGGAAGAATAATAGCTTTCTCATCAGAGTATGCTTGAATTAATTAATTCTTCAGAAATTTGCACAGCATTTAAAGCAGCGCCTTTGCCATAAACATTATCTGCAACAATCCACATTGAAATCCATGTTTCATCTTTCAGTTTTTGAGAGCGGATTCTTCCAACAAATACATCCTCTGTATCATTTGCATGCTCTATTGGTGTAGGATATTGCTCAGTCTCTGGATCATCTATGACAGTAATGCCATCAGAGTGATCCAATAATTTTATAATTTCTTCTCGGGTAATTTCACCAGAAACTTTGAAAAAGACTGCTTCAGAATGCCCATTAAATACTGGGACCCTTACACAAGTTGCTTGAACTGCAATATCAGGGTCAAGAATCTTATGCGTTTCCCAGGTTAACTTCATTTCTTCCTTGGTAAAGTTATTTTCTAAAAAGATATCGCACTGAGGTATTGCATTAAAAGCAATTTGCTTGGGATAAACTGACGATTCCTTACCTTGTTCAGCAAAATAAGTCTGATTGTGGAGTTCTTCCAACGCAGCCTTGCCTGTTCCTGATACTGCTTGATAGGTGGCAATATTTAAAAACTCAATCTTAGAAGCATCATGAATTGGCTTTAATGCCATCAATAATTGAGCTGTTGAGCAGTTAGGGTTAGCTATTAAAGTAGGCTCAGAAAGGTTTTTAAGTATTGCTCCATTAATCTCTGGAATTACAAGTGGAATATCATCTTGATATCTAAAATTAGAGGAAAGATCAATGACATAACTGCCGGCAGCCACAAAACCTCTTGCATATTCTTCAGCAACATCTGAGCCAGCTGAGAATATTATTAATTGTGCTTCTTCTGGCTTGAAGGTATCTAAAGATGCTACGGAGTAATCTGCGCCTTTAAATTGAATGATTGACCCAACAGTGGACTGGCCTAAAGGGATAAATTTACTAACAGGAAATGCTCTTTTTTCTAGTAGCTTAATTATTTTTGTTCCAACAACTCCTGAGGCTCCTATTAAAGCTAGGCTGACTCCATTATTTTTCATTTTTAATAATCTCAATTAATGCAGGCGCAACATCTTCTGTATTCATAAAATCATTAGAAGTAGAAATATCTTTTGTTCTATAGCCTAAGCTTATAAATTTTTTAATTGCAGCTTCGATTCTTCTGGCAAGATCTTTTCTTTCAAGAGAGTACTCGAGCGCCATTGCTAAGGATGAAATCATCGCGAGTGGATTTGCTATTCCTTGACCTGCAATATCTGGAGCACTTCCATGACATGGCTCATACATACCCTGAGAGGAGCTATTCAAAGATGCAGAAGGAAGCATGCCAATTGAACCGCTTAAGGTGGCGGCAATATCAGAAAGCATGTCGCCAAAAAGATTGCCAGAAACTATGACATCGTATTGATTTGGATTGAGAACTAGCTGCATGGCTGTGTTATCGGCTAGTTGATGAGATAATTCAACCTCGGGATACTCAGCTCCCATTTCAGTTACAATCCCTCTCCAAAATTTAGAGACTTCTAATACATTGGCTTTTTCAACAGAGCATAATTTTTTGTTCCTGCTCATAGCAGCTTCAAACGCAACTTTTGCAATTCTTCTGATTTCATCTTCGTTGTATATCATTGTATTAAAGCCATATTTGGGAGTTTCATTTTCTACAATTCCTCTCGGCTCTCCAAAATAGACACCCCCGGTAAGTTCTCTAACAATTAAAATATCAAGATTTTCAATAATGTGGTTTTTTAGGGGGGATGCTGATGCAAGCTCATTAAATAAAAAAGCTGGGCGAAGGTTAGCAAACAAACCAAGAGATTTTCTTAATCCAAGCAATGCTTGTTCGGGTCTCACATCCCAACCAAGATTATCCCATTGAGGACCACCCACGGCCCCAAATAATATTGCATCTGATTGCTTGGCAACTGATAGCGTCTCATCTGTTAAAGGCTTCCCAAACTCCTCATAAGAGCAACCGCCAACTGTTCGCTCTTCAATTTTAAAATCTAAACTCTGCTCTAAAATTAAATAGTTCAAAACTTCCATCATGGAAGCAGTTACTTCTTGACCAATGCCGTCTCCAGGCAAAATTAATATTTGTTTGCTCATTTTTTAATTCCTGGATTGGAGTAATTAAAAAGCCAAGGCCTATCTTTTTGCCTTGATTGCTCATAGGCTTTTATAAGAGCAGCATCCTTTAAGGTAATATCTACATCATCTAAATTATGAATAATTCGCTGCAATAAACTATCCTTGACTTCAAATTGCATGGAAATTTCTTCATCAACCTTTAATTCCTTAGCGATCAAATCAATTTCAATGCTAATTGGCGAGGGGGTTGCAAGTAAAAATAACTGATTAATCTCATCTTTTTCTAGCTTGATAGGAAGAACTGAGTTTTTAAAACAATTGTTATAAAAAATATCTCCGAACGAACTAGCCACCACTGCCTTAAAACCAAAATCTCTGAGAGCCCAAACAGCATGCTCTCTGCTCGAACCACAACCAAAATTATCTCTTGTTAAAAGGATTTGAGAGCTGTCATAAGGTTGTTGATTTAAAATAAAGTCAGTATTTTTAGACCGATCGTCCGCAGACATGTCCAAACGACCTTCATCTAAGTATCTCCAACCATCAAATAAAAAATCACCAAAGCCAAATTTTTTAATAGATTTAAGGTACTCGGTAGGAATAATTTGATCGGTATCAATATTGTCTCGATCAAATGTTGCTACAACACCTTTCATTATTTTATTGCTCATGAGGGATCTGATATTTTTCCATTTACTGCTGTCAAAGCTGCCATTAAGGGGCTCATGAGATGAGTCCTGCCAAGGTTTCCTTGCCTACCTTCAAAATTCCTATTAGAGGTAGAGGCACAACGCTCATATGGTTTTAATTTATCTGGGTTCATACCAAGGCACATTGAACAACCTGGGTCTCTCCATAGAAAACCTGCATTTTCAAAAATTTTATCTAAACCTTCTGCCTCTGCTTGTTCTTTTACCATCCCTGAACCTGGAACTACAATTGCCTCAATAATATTATTAGCAATTTTTTTTCCGTCTACTGCAAATGCAGCATCACGCAGATCTTCTATTCTTGAGTTGGTACATGAACCAATAAATATTCTATCAAAAGTTAAATCCTGCAATGTCTTTGCTTGCTCTAAGCCCATGTATGATTTTGCAAGCATTAAATTTTCTTTTTTCTCTTCTTCAACGTCGGACTCAGATGGAATGATCTCATCAAAATCAATGGTCATTTCAGGTGAAGTGCCCCAAGTAACCTGCGGTTTAATTTTTGTAACATCAATAGAAATAGTCTTATCAAACTTTGCTTCATCATCAGAACGAAGAGAACTCCAATATGCTTCAGCTTGGTTCAATATCTCGCCAGAAAGATTGCAATGCTGCTTAACATAATCAATGGTAGTAGAGTCTACCGCAGTTAAACCTACCTTTGCCCCAGCTTCTATGGCCATGTTGCAGATTGTCATTCGCGCTTCCATAGAAGCAGCTGCAATATAAGAGCCTGAAAATTCAATGGCATGACCAGTTCCGCCTGCTGTGCCTATAAGCTTTATCAAATGCAACACTATATCTTTAGAAGTCACGCCATTTTGTGGCTGCCCATCGAAATTGACTTGCATGTTTTTTAATTTAGTAATTTTTAAACATTGTGTTGCAAGAACATGCTCCACCTCTGAAGTTCCAATGCCCATTGCTAGACAGCCAAAGGCTCCATGAGTAGAAGTATGAGAGTCGCCACACACAATAGTCATGCCTGGCATTGTATACCCGAGTTCTGGGCCCATCACGTGGACAATACCTTGCTCTTTTGAAGTAATATCGAACTGGTGAATCCCAAAATTATTACAATTTTTATCTAACTCCAATACCTGTATTTTTGCTACTTCATCAGCGATAGACTCTGCATTAAAAGAGCTGCCTCTATTGGTTGGAACGTTATGGTCGGGTGTAGCAATATTTGCATCAAGTCGCCAAGGAGATAATTTTTTATGCCTTAGCCCTTCAAAGGCTTGCGGAGAAGTTACCTCATGGAGGTAATGCCTATCTATGTATACCAAAGACTCATTGGAATCTTCAGTTTTAACAAGGTGCTCATTCCAGAGCTTGTCATATAAAGTAACTGACATATTATTCTTTGAATGGAATAGATTGATCTATATTTCCACATTGGGCTTGATTTCTTAAAAGATGATCCATGATAACTAGGTTGACCATTGCTTCTGCAATAGGTACTGCTCGAATCCCAACACAGGGATCATGTCTGCCAGTCACCTCAATTGATACTTCTTCACCAGCAGTATTAATACTTTGACCTTTTGATTTAATGCTTGAAGTAGGTTTGATGAGGAAGTCTAATTCAATAGAATCGCCATTGGTAATACCACCGAGAATGCCACCAGCATTATTTGATGTAAAACCATCCTGAGTAATCTCGTCTCTAATCTCAGAACCTTTAAGCTCTAAAATATCCTTAACATTGCCTATGGATACTGATTTTACAGCGTTGATACTCATAATTGCTTTAGCTAGCTCAGCATCTAACTTATCAAAAACTGGCTCACCTATGCCTACAGGACAGTTTTCGACCCTTATGCCAAGCTTTGCTCCTACTGAGTTTCCCTCTTCTATTAGTTCGGTAAACATACCATCTAACTCTTTTAATTTCTGATCATCTGCAAAAAAGTATTTATTATTTTTAGCCTGTTCCAAATTTATGGACTTTGCTGAAATGGGACCTATTTGACTAACAAACCCGTCGGTCGTGATTCCTAGCCCATTAAGGTATTTTTTTGCAATTGCTCCTGCGGCCACTCTCATAGATGTCTCTCGCGCGCTTGAGCGCCCTCCACCTCTATAATCTCTATGACCGTATTTAGCTTGATAGGTTATGTCAGCATGGTTTGGTCGAAAAATATCTTTAATATTTGAGTAATCTTTAGATTGTTGGTCTTGATTGTAAATAATTAGGCTAATTGGAGTGCCAAGTGTTTTGCCTTCAAAAACACCAGACAAAATTTCTACCGTATCATCCTCTTTTCTTTGCGTGGTTACATCAGATTGGCCAGGCTTTCTTCTGTTCAATTCTGTTTGAATATCCTCTGCTGAGAGCTCTAGTTGAGGCGGGCAACCATCAATAATGCACCCGAGAGCAGTCCCATGGCTTTCCCCATATGTTGTAACTCGAAATAATTGACCGAACGTATTGCCTGACATACGCGGAATTATAGACCAAAAAGCAGAATTGAGCTTTATCTTAAGGTTGATAAACCTCCGTCTACACGGATTGTTTGTCCTGTGATCCAGTTATCTTTTGCAGACAGGAGATCGTAGATAACCTTTGCAATTTTTTTTGGGTCTCCAATTGCATTAAGTGGATGCCTTTCTTCGGAAGCTTTGATTCGCTTTTCATCAGCTAATAAATGGCCTGCAAGGGGAGTATTGGTGAGTGAGGGGGCCACGCAATTAACTGCAATCCTTGGAGCAAGCTCTGCTGCAAGGCTTCTTGCAAAACCTTCAAGCGCAGCCTTGGAGGCCGCAATAGAGGAATGAAATGTCATGCCAGTGCTTGCTGCCACTGAAGAGATAAAAATCACCGAGGCACCATCCTCCTTCTTAAGATTCGGTAGTACCTTTTTTATAATATTAAAGGCGCCCTCAAAATTAATTTTTAAATCTTCCTGAACATCAGAAATATCTAGACGTTGAATTGATTTAAGTGAGATAGACCCAGGGCAATATACCAAGCCATCAATAGACTCAGGCAAGGCATCGAGGTCAGATAAATCCCCATTAGGGTCTAGCTGAATAAATGTATCAACTGGTGCTTGAAGATCAGAGCGAGAGGTAACAATTACATTATTTCCATTTGAACTTGCTATTTTGATCAATTCCTTGCCAATGAGAGAATTGCCGCCAATCACTAATATATTTTTTTGCATAACTTAGAATTATTTTTGGTTAGAAACTATTACAATATTTATTGTGATTATCAGAAAAATTTCAAGAGCTAGCATTGCTTTCCTTTGTACTGGTTTTATTTTAATAATGAGCGCTTGCTCTTCGTTTGAAAAACAACCCTTTTACGAATTGAGTACGCAATATAATTATTCTATAAATCGTGATTTTTGGGGTGTGCCCTATATTAAAGGTGAAACTGATCAGGATGTTGCCTATGGGATTGGCTTAGTCCATGCAGAAGATGCTTATGATGATTTGGTGGAATTAATGCCGTTGTACAGGGGTGAGAATGCTTTAAGGAATGGGCTCAAAAATATTGATACTGATTACCTGATTAGATTATTAAAAGTTCACTCAAAAGTTGATCAACTTGCAAAAAAACAGCTTTCATCAAATGTTCTGGCTATGGCCCAAGCATATGCTGATGGGGTAAATGAATATGCAAAAAGTAATCCAGATAAAGTTAATCTTTCCCTTCATCCTATTTCTCAGGAGGATGTTTTAGCGGGGTCGTATATACAGCATTTATTTTTTGCTGGCTTGGATAGAGATTTAGCGCAAATGACAAAACAAGAAACTCAATCTATTCCTACTGGATCAAATGCCATAGCTGTAAATTCAATTAAAACTGATTCAGGATCTTCGTTTCTTCTAATTAACTCTCATCAACCATTGGCAGGACCTGTGGGTTGGTATGAGCTGAATATTGAGAGTGATTCTGGGTGGAGGGCTCATGGAGGAAACTTTCCAGGTTCTTTTCTTGTTAATGTTGGATTCAATGAAAATATTGGCTGGGGCGCAACAGTAAATCGCCCAGATGTTATGGATATTTTTGAACTTACCATCAACCCAGATAACTCAAATCAATATCTCTTAGATGAAGAGTGGGCACCCTTCAAAATTGAGGAAGATTATTTATCTTTTAAAATTTTGGGCATCCTTACACTTAAGACAAAACAAGAATTTAAATATTCAAAATTTGGCCCGGTGCTAGAAATAAATGGAAAGTCTTTTGCTCTTAAACATTCTAAGGAATATTCTTTTGATGAAATGGATGGTTGGTATGAAATTAATAATGCAAAAGATGTATACGATTTTGGTGAGAAGCTAAAAAGCAGAAAAATACCCAGCTTTAACTTTGTAACTATGGATTCTCAAAGAAATATAGGCTATTTCTATAACGGAAGAATACCAATGCGAATTAATGCATTGGAAGCAAGGCAAATCATTAAGGTGTCTGCTTCAAAAGAAAATTGGGATGCCGGAATACTTGTTGACAATCTCCCAACATTTATTAATCCTTTAAACGGCTGGATTCAAAGCACAAATCAAAATCCCTTTTCAGTAATGGGCAAGCACTCGCTAAAGCAACAAAAAATAAATGAGCATGTAGATTTTGAAAAAAGATTGACGAATCGTTCTCATGTTGCAAATGAACTTTTTTCTACTGATGATTTAATAGACTTAGATCGGTTTATTGAGATTAAGTTTGATAACTCTTATTCAAAAAACTCAAGACAATATCAATACCTAAAATCAATGGCCGCATCTTACCAAGATGTTAAAAAGACGGTTGAGGCCTGGGATGGTAAAACTACTTTTGAAAATACTGATGCTGGGCTGGGAATGTGCATCATGGCTCAAGAATGGATATCAGAAATGAATAGCAAGCCTACCCCTTCTTATGAATCTTCCAGAAAAGAGTGTGAAAAAATATCTTCGACAATGGGCAGAAATTATTCAGATCCCTGGGGCAAGCTAAATACAATTTCACGTGGCGGAAGATCCTACCCAATTCAGGGCTCAGTCGATACATTAAGAGCTGTATACGGAACACCTAACTCTCAAACCAAAAGTTTGGATATGTCAGGTGGAGATGGGCTATTTTTTATTATTGCAGAACAAGATGAGGGAAAAATTATTTATGGGATGCATAATTACGGGTCATCCAGAGACCCTGCATCAGCACATTATTCAGATCAAACCTTTCTCTTTAGCCAGGAAGCTTTGCGGTATATTCCTGAAAACCTTTAGAAAGAATTCTTTTCTACAAAAAATAATTTTTGAAAGTCTAATACGCTCATAGATTCGAGCGCTGCTTGGTCGAGACATTGAGATAAAATACTATCGACTTGATCTTGATCAAATATTTTTCCAAGATTTTTTTCAAATTTCTTTTCTAAAACTGGAATACCCTCTTCCCTTCTTCGCTTGTGGCCAATAGGATACTCTACTTCAACAGCATTGGTGGATGAGCCATCTTTAAAAAAGATTTGTATTTTATTTGCGATCGATCTTTTGTCAGCTTCTAAGTACTCTGCTGTATAACGCTTATCTTCTTTAATAGTCATTTTCTCTCTAAGCGCATCAACCCTAGGATCACTGGCAACGTCATCTTCATAATGCTCAGCAATAAGATCTCCATGGATTAATCCAATTGCAATCATGTATTGCAAGCAATGATCTCGGTCAGCAGGGTTATTTAACACGCCTGATTTAGAAATAATCCTAATTGCTGATTCGTGTGTAGTGACTTCAATATTAGAAATTTCATCAAGTCTGTTAACTATTTCAGGGTGCAGTGTCACTGCAGCCTCAACAGCTGTTTGAGCGTGGAACTCAGCGGGGAAACTAATTTTAAACAATACATTTTCCATGACGTAAGTATCAAACGGTTGGCTCAATGACAGTTTCTCTCCTTTGAAAGAAACATCTTCAAAGCCCCAAGTTGGTGCTGATAGCACGCTTGGATAGCCCATTTCCCCTGAAAGTGTTATCAAGGCAAGTCTAACGGCCCTGCTAGTTGCATCACCAGCAGCCCAGCTTTTTCTTGAACCAGCATTTGGTGCATGACGGTATGTTCTTAAGCTCTGTCCATCAACCCAAGCTTGGCTTACAGCATCCATAATTTGATCTGAGTTTCCACCCAGTAGCTTTGTTACAACAGCTGTGGATGCAACTTTCACCAAAACAACGTGATCAAGCCCAACCCTATTAAAACTATTTGTTAGTGCTAAAACGCCTTGGATTTCATGAGCCATAATCATGCACTCTAAAACATCTCTCATTGTTAGAGGATCCTTGCCTATTGCTACATTTTCTTGAGATACATAATCAGCTATTGATAGAATTGCTCCTAGATTGTCTGATGGATGGCCCCATTCAGCAGCTAACCAAGTATCATTATAATCAAGCCATCGGATGATACATCCAATATCAAATGCTCCCTTTACCGGGTCTAGCAAAAAATTAGTGCCTGGAACTCTGACGCCATTTGGCACCGAAGTACCTGGCACGATTGGTCCAAGCATTTTTGTGCAAGCTGGAAAGGTCAGCGCAAGCAACCCGCAACCAACGGTATCAATCAAACAATTTCTTGCGGTCGAAAGAGCAAGCTCAGAATCTATATTTTGCTTCGTGACATATTCTGCAATTTCAACAAGCAAAGAGTCGGGACCTGACCTTATATTCAGTTCTACATTATTCGACATAATTTACTCCCTATCTTCTAAATCAATCCAGACAGAGGTTTCTGGGCCAGTATATTCTGCACTTGGTCTGATGATTCTATTGTTTGCTCTTTGCTCCATGCAGTGAGCTGTCCAGCCAGTAACTCGAGACATAACAAAAATAGGTGTAAATAATTTTGTTGGGATGCCCAAGTAAAAATATGCTGAAGCATGAAAAAAATCAGCATTAGGAAATAATTTTTTCTCATCCCACATAACTTTTTCTACTTCTTCAGAAACTTGATACAAAGAGTCATCTCCATATTCTTGTGATAACTCTTTTGAAAATTCTTTAATGACTGCATTTCTAGGATCTCGCTCGGAGTATATAGCATGACCAAAACCCATGATTTTTCCCTTGTTTGCAAGCATGTTAAGAATATTTTCTCTTGCTTCATCTCGAGTTTTCCAGTTCTCAATCATTTCCATTGCAGCTTCATTGGCACCACCATGCAATGGTCCTTTTAAGGAACCTATTGCAGCGACAACACATGAGTAAATATCTGACATTGTTGAAGCGCAAACTCTAGCAGTAAAAGTTGATGCATTAAATTCATGCTCAGCGTATAAAACCAGCGATGCATCCATAACTCTTCTATGAAGATCAGATGGAGTTTTGCCATGCAAGATGCGCAAGAAATGGCCAGCCATTGTATCTTCATCATTAATCAAGCTAATATCTTCGTTCTCATGTGAAAACTTATACCAATAAGTAACAATTGAAGGCATCGTTGCAACCATACGATTGATTGAGTCCATTTGAGAGTCTATAGACTTTTCAGGCTCAATATTTCCTAGCATTGAACATCCTGTTGCCATGACCGCCATAGGGTGTGCTGAAGAAGGAATTTCCCTGAGAACTTTCTTCACAGATTCAGGAAGGTCTCTTTGCTCTTTTAATAGGTTTTTATAATCACTTAACTCTGAAGCATTCGGTAACTTGCCATACAAAAGAAGATAAGCAACTTCTTCAAAAGTTCCCTTTTCGGCCAATGTTTCAATTTTATGGCCCCTGTAAGCCAAGCCCTCTTCTTGCCCAACGGTACACAGAGAAGTTTCCCCTGCAACTTGACCGCGTAACCCCGCTCCTTCTAACTTTTTACCCATTTACTGATTCTCCTTCCGTTTAAATAATTCATCCAGCTTTTGCTCAAATGAATGATAGTTCAAATACTCGTATAGTTCATCTCTTGTCTGCATGCTATCAATTGAATTTTGTTGTGATCCATGAGCCGCAATATCCTTATAAACAGACTCAGCCGCTTTATTCATTGCTCTAAAAGCAGACAATGGAAAAAGCATTATATCAACACCAACAGATGCTAGTTCGTCAGCTGTAAAAAGAGGAGTTTTTCCAAATTCAGTAATGTTTGCCAAAACAGGGACTTGCAATGCATCTTTTAATTGCTTGTATTCTTCAAGACTAGAGACAGCCTCTAAGAATAAGCCATCGGCTCCTGATTCAATATATTCTTTGCATCGATCAATTGCTCCAGTCATTCCCTCAGTGGCATATGAATCTGTTCTAGCCATAATAAAGAAACTTTCATCTGTTCGTCCATCCACCGCAGCCTTAATACGATCGCTCATTTCAATTTTGTCGACCAAGCTTTTATTGGGTCTGTGGCCACATCTTTTTTGAGTGACTTGGTCCTCAAGATGAACTGCCGCAACATCTGCTGAGATCATTTCTTTAATTGTTCTGCTAATGCTAAATGCACCACCAAAGCCTGTATCTATATCTATTAAAAGTGGCAGATCTGTTGCCTGAGTAATTCTCCTTGAGTCCTCTGCAACATCATTTAAAGTTGTGATTGCCAAGTCTGGAAGTCCAAAAGATGCATTTGCGACACCTGCGCCTGAGAGATATAAAGCTTTATGACCTGCATCCGCAGCCATTTTTGCGCAATAAGCATTCACTGCTCCAACTACCATTAATGGATGGTTATCTGATATTGCTTGCCTAAACTTTTTCCCTGGAGTAATCATGCGTTGATATTGTACTTTGCAAGAGGCTTCATTCCCAAATTAATTGTAGAATTTAATTCCTCTAATTATTCTGTCCTTATTATTTTTTTGACGCCATTTGTTTGTGTCCCTTAGGCTATATACACAACCACAATATTCTTGCTGATAAAACTCTTCCCGTTTAGAAATTTCAATCATACGAGAAGCTCCCCCCTGTTTTCGCCAATTAAAATCCCAGTACTTTACTTCTTCATATCTATCTGCGGCTCTTTGACCTGAAGAGTTAATTTGATTCATATCTTTCCATCGAGAAATGCCAAGTGTCGTTGCATAAACTTTAAAGTTATTTTCTTGAGCGAACAGTGCCGATCTTTCAAATCTCATGTCAAAACATTGTGTGCAACGAGCTCCTCTTTCTGGCTCATCCTCCAAACCCTTAATTCTTTTGAACCAATTATCTTTATCGTAGTCAGCATCAATAAAGTTAAATCCTAATTTTTCACAAAATCTAATATTTTCTTCTTTCCTAATTTCGTATTCCTCCTGTGGATGAATATTTGGATTATAAAAAAAGACTGTGGTATCTATTTTTGATTCTGCAACCGCTTCCATTATCTCTCCAGCACAAGGAGCGCAGCAGCTATGTAGTAGAAGTTTTTTTTCTCTCCCTGGCATCTCAAGCTCTGGTCTTGAGTAATTTTCTAAAGAGAGTGGATTGCTCATAATTTTATTTATATGTTCTCAAAGCCATTAAAAGATCTGAATAATTATGGAAACTAGCAATATCAGGCATTGAACTCGAAATAGCATTTGGCGCATTAATAAAAAAACCTTTGTTTGCTACTTCAAACATCTGCAGATCATTGAATGAGTCGCCAGCCGCCAAACATCTATAACCCATGGATTGAAAGCCAAGAATTGCTTGCCTTTTGGCTTTGCTATCCCTGAGCTTGTACCCAAGAATATTACCATGCTCATCAACATCAAGCTTATGGCACAAAAGGAGCGGATATCCCATTTTTTCCATCAATGGATATGCAATTTCATGAAATGTATCAGATAAAATAACTACCTGAAATTCTTTTCTTACCTCATTAAGAAACTGCAATGCGCCATCTAACAAATCTAATTTCTTTGTAGCATTAAGCACATTAGCAAGTTTAAGATTATGCTTTTTCATAATCTCAAGGCGATAGTCCATCAAGTCAGAATAGGATGGAATATCCCGTGTAGTTTTATTTAAGTCTTCTATGCCAGTATCAAGAGCAACTTGCTCCCATATTTCTGGGGTCAATGTTCCTTCCATATCAAAACAAACAATATCCATGTTATTTCCTATTTTTAATTCCGAATGGTACATGAGCGGAGGTCACTTTTGCAGATGCATCTTGAATATTTTGCTGTTGATCATCAAAGAAAATATCAGCTTCAAATGATGTTAAAAAATCAGATTTTTTCATGCCGCCTAAAAAAAGTGATTCATCAATTCGAACACCCCATTTTCTTAGGGTCTTAATTACTCTTTTATGCGATGGAGCCGATCGAGCAGTTACTAGTGCAGTTCTAATTGGGCAATCTCCAGAATCTAGCTCAGACTGAAGTTTATTTAACTCGACTAAAAAAGATTTAAATGGCCCAGCTTTGAGCATAGATTTTTTCTTTCTTTCATTATCCAAAAAAGCTTTAAGCCCCTCTTCTTCGAAAACTTTCTCTGATTCATCTGAAAAAATCACTGAATCCCCGTCAAATGCAATTTTTAAAAGGTTATTATTTTTAACAGCTTTCTTAGCTTTGGATGGAATAATTCTTGCAGAAGGAACATTATTCTCAATTGCCATCTTTACATCATCTTTGCTGCTAGATAAAAATAAATCTACCCCAAAAGCCTTTACGTATTTATAAGGACTTTCACCGCCACAAAATACAGCACGTGAAATATTTAACTTATGAGCTTCAATGGAGTTAAAGACTCTTAAACCTGTGTCAGCTGTGTTTCTGGACAGGAGAATCACTTCAATTCTGTCTTCATTATCGTAAAGATTATTAATTTTTAAAATTTTGGTTACCAAATTGAATGCTTCGCCTGGATCAAGAATTTGATCTTCATTTTGTATTTGATGCTCCCTGTAGGCTTCAATTCCATCTTTTTGAAAGATTTTATGACTTTCACTGAGATCAAATAGCGCTCTTGAGGAAATTCCGATAACTAATTTTGAGTTCATATTTATTGTAGGGTTGCAGTTAAATTCTAAAATTTATATACTGTAAAAATATACAGTATAAATAATATGAAAGAATTAACAAAACAACAATCAAAAGTTCTAGCTTGTGTAGAAGTTTATCTCAATAAAACTGGTTTTCCACCAACTCGCGCAGAAATCTGCAAGGAGCTAGGTTTTAAATCTCCAAATGCAGCAGAAATGCATCTACGTGCACTTGAAAAAAAGGGTTACATTGCAATACAAAGTGGTTCATCTAGAGGCATATCCATTGTTAAAAGCCAGCAATCTTTTGAATCAGCTGGAGATCAAATGCCAGTAATTGGACTTGTTGCAGCAGGCTCCCCGACATTGGCAGAAGAAAATATTGAAAAACGTATTTCTTGCGATCCAGGCATGTTTTCTGATAATTTTGATTATTTTTTAAAGGTCAAAGGCTTAAGTATGATTGAAGCAGGAATTCATGAAGATGACTTGGTCGCAATTAAAAAAACTACAGATGTTAAAAATGGTGATCTTGTTGTTGTCAGGCTTGAAGATGAAGTAACTTTAAAATACTTCAAAAAAACTCAGCATAATTTAGAGCTTATTCCAGCAAATAAAGATTATTCAACTATTAAAATTGATCTTCGAGAACAGGAAGCTTTTGTTGAAGGAAAGAGTGTTGGATTAATCCGAACGCATTAATGTAAAACTACTGGCTTTTTTCTTAGACTATTCTTGTCACTGTCAAAGAAATCATCAAAATCAATTGCATTTCCACTAACGCTCTCAATGCCAGCACGAATCATTTCTTTGGCAACTGAGAGCTCGGCACCATTTAAAAACTCTTTAGATTCACCTGAAAATTCAATTTTTACGATAGGATTTTCGTGATCATCAGACCTTCTGAGGACGATAGTCCCATCAGGTAGCTGTGTTAATTCAAGATGATTTGACATATAAATTTATAATTAGACTTTAACACCCTTCAAGGTTTTATTGAAAGGACTAATTATTAATATATGAACGAATGAAGATTATTCAAGCAAATTTTATTTAGTGGCTTCTACCCACTTGTCGCCATTATGAGTGGCAGTATTACCGGTTTTTTTTCCGTCTTTCTCGGATGCAAGATAGTGAGTATCCTCAACTTTGTTATATCTAATAATGTATGGATTCCCGTCAATGTCTTCTTTAGGAGCAGCTAATAGATGTGTATGCTTTGCTTGGTCTTCTAAGTACTGGCAAGCATTTAGCAATGTTTCTTCTGAAACTGCTAGATTGAACTCTTCTACAGACGGTGCTCGAGTTTCTCTATTTTTGGGGTACTTGCTTGCAGCCAAAAACAACCCCTTCATACTATCGCGTAATAAATAAATATCCTCGAATTTAATACAAGGTATCTCAGTAGTAATTGGCTCCATTACTATAGGTTTCGGCTCACCATTTCTTTGTAATGCTCTTGTAGTTCCGCAATTATCATTCATGCAACCAAAATATTTACCAAATCTTCCAGTTTTGAGCTGCATTTCTGATCCGCACTTGTGACAAGAGAGAGTTGGGCCATCATATCCCTTGATTTTAAATGTGCCTTCCTCGATTTCAAACCCATCACAATCTGGGTTATTAGAACAAACATGCAGCTTATGATTTTCATCTAGCAAATAATTATCCATGCTTAGATCACACTTTGAACAGCGACGTTTTGAAATTAAATGTTCGGCTTCTTCTTGATCATCGATACTAACAGCTTCATCACCATGGACGAGATTAAGAGTTTTCTTACACTGCTCATCACCCTCATAGTTATATGCTTGGCATCCAAGGAAGGTACCGCTACTTCCATTGGTAATTCTTAATTTATTAGATTTGTTCTTTGGCTTGCAGTCTGGACATGCAATATTAGTAAGAGTTGGTGGATTAGGACGCATTCCATCATCCGAAAAAGCATCCACAAGATCAGCTTTAAAAGCGTCATAATAATTATTTAGAACAGTCTTCCATTGCATTTCACCTTGAGCAATCTTTTCCAGCTCATTTTCAAATTTAGCTGTAAAGTTATAATCCATCAGATCATGAAAACTATTTACTAGCCTGTCGGAAACAATCATGCCGATTTTTTTAACAAAAAAACGTCTGTTTTCAATATCAACATAACCACGATCTTGGATGGTTGAAATGATGCTTGCATATGTTGATGGTCTGCCTATACCCTTCTTCTCAAGCTCTTTAACTAATGCTGCTTCAGAAAAACGTGCTGGCGGCTTAGTATATTTTTGTTTGTTCTCAATTTTGCACAAGTTTAAATCTTGGCCTTGAGTAAGGTTTGGTAATATTGGTGAGGATTGATCATCTTTTCTTGAAGTAATCGCCTTGGTGTATCCATCAAAGATTACCTCTCGTCCTGAGGCTGAAAAAACATACTCATCTAACTTAATCTTTGCGCTTGTAGCTAAATACTCTGCATCAGGGAGTTGAGAAGAAATAAATTGTTGCCAAATTAAATCATAGAGTCTTTTTTCATCCTCTTTAATTTCTTTAGAAATAGGCAATAATGCTGCTAAAGTTGATGCATTAGTAGGCCTAATAGCTTCGTGCGCTTCTTGAGCATTCTCCTTGCTTGAATATATTCTTGGGGCATTAGTTAAATAGTTATCACCGTAATTAGAATTAATAAATAGTCTCGCATCTGCAATAGATTCAGGTGAAAGAGCTGGAGCATCTGTTCTCATATAAGTTATAAATCCGGCTGCATATAAATTTTGAGCAACTCGCATTGTTCGCCTAACATTAAAACCAAGCTTTGTGCTCGCAGCCTGCTGAAGTGTTGAGGTTATAAATGGTGCTTTAGGCTTAATTTTTACAGGTTTTTGAGAAATCTCAACAATGGAAAGTTTGGAGCTTTGAATTAAAGTTTCAATTTTCTTTGCCTCTTCAGATCCAAGCAATGGTGATTGTTTGCTTCTATTTAGAGTGAAAGAAATCTCTAAATCTTCAGGCTGCTGATTTGCAGTAAAAGAAATTTCCCAGAACTCCTCGGGTTTGAATTTTTGAATTTCATGCTCTCTATCAACTAACAGCCTTAGGGCAACTGACTGAACTCGACCCGCTGATAGGCTGCGTGCAATTTTTTCCCATAGTAATGGAGAAAGTTCATATCCAACAACCCGATCCAAAGCCCGCCTTGCTTGGTATGCCTCAACTAAATTTAAATCAATTTCTTTAGGCTCATTAATGGCTTTAGTAATTGCATCCTTGGTTATTTGATTAAACCTAATCCTTGAATAATCATATTTTTTAGAACCAAGAGTTTCTTTTAGATGCCAAGCAATTGCTTCACCCTCCCTATCAAGATCGGTTGCTAGAAATACAGCATCAACTTTCTTAGCTGAAGCCTTGAGATCTTTTACAACTTTCTCTTTGTCTGGAGAGATCTGCCATACGATTTCCCAATCCTTGTCAGGATCAACACCCATTTTTCTAATCAGTGCATTACGTTTATTAGCAGCTCTTAATAACCTCTTTTCATCTTCAGGAAGATCTTTTGGAATAGTATTTCTTTGCGCTGGAGACTTTGACTTACCTTTTGGTAGATCTCTAATGTGACCAACGCTAGACTTGACAATATAATCTGAGCCTAGATATTTTGAAATAGTTTTTGCTTTCGCAGGCGACTCAACTATGACAAGGGTTTTAGACATAAATTATTTAATATATTTTTTTAAATTCATATTTTTAAAATAGCTTCTTTAATTTTTAAGAGCTCATCAATTCCAAACATTTCATCCCAGACGATTGCTATATTGGACTGATAAAAAATAATTTCAAGTATAGACTCTGGCAAATTAGATATTTTTTTTTCAATTTCAGTAAATTTTTTATCATATTTAAATGCAATTGGGTCATATAAATGCAATCCATTCTCATGCTTTATATAATGTAAATTCTTGTATGTGGAATTATTCCTTAGCTGATAAATAGCAACTTGAGGGGTCCAATTTTTAAATTTTTTTCTTAATTGAGGTGTTGATCCTATCTTAAAACCCTCCTTTTGTGCCTCAAGCCTAATACCGCTTAAAGCTTTCATTTTTTTTGTAGGTTTTAAAAAGCTAAATGCGCCCACAAGAAATAACAGTATAAAAACAACGATTAAAACTTCCATAATATAGAGTTAATGCAAGAGCTTTTTAATAATCTGCGGCCCTTCATATATAAAGCTTGTATAAATTTGTACTAACGATGCGCCTAATCTTTGCTTTTCAGCAAAATCATTTTTAGTAAAGACTCCTCCGACACCAATTTTAATGAGCTCTTTTTCATTTTTTATGATGTCTAGCATTTTGTTTGATTGGTTGAATAGAGGTTCGCCTGATAAACCGCCCTTAACATCCCCGTTTTTTTTAAGAGATATATTTTCTCTATTAATTGTTGTATTGGAAACAATTACACCATCAAAATGAAATTGTTTAATTGCCATGACAAGACTTTGAATTGTTTCATCCTTCTCGTCAGGGGAAAGTTTGATGAAAATTGGGCCTTGATAAGCAAGCGTCTCTGCAGTTTCACTCAATGCCCTAAAGAGAGGGAAAAAATTTTCTTGTGAATGTAAAGCTCTTAAATTAGGAGTATTTGGAGATGAAATATTCACACTTATATAATCAGCATGTGGTGCCACTTTTTTAAAGCAATCGACATAATCTTGGATGCGTTTTTGTCCCTCAGAGTCTTTATTCGATCCAATATTGACTCCTAAAATTCCTTGAAATTTTCTTTTTTTAATTTTTTCTACAAGGTAATCAACACCTTTATTATTAAAACCGAGCCTGTTAATAATTGCGTTTTGTGATGGGAACCTAAAAACTCTAGGCTTTGGATTTCCTGTTTGTGGAAGAGGTGTAATGGTCCCTACTTCGATAAAACCAAACCCCAAAGAACCAAGCGCATCTATAAAATCCCCGTTTTTATCCAAACCTGCAGCAATTCCCAGGCGATTTTTAAAAGTAAGGTTTTTTAAAGTAACTTCTTGCTGAAAATTTTTATGTGGAAATAAAAGTTGAGATAAATTTAATTGGTAAAGAAGTTTTAATGCATTTAATGCTACTGAGTGTGCTAATTCAGGTGGTAGCAACCTCAAACAAGATAAAAGGATGCTCATTCAGTGATGCTATTTTGAGCAAGGTGTAATATAGCTTCTACATACCCTTGCTTAGACCCACAATCAAATTTTATTCCATCATAAATATACCCATGTACTGGGAAATCTTTGAGCATCAGTTTTATAGCATCTGTTAATTGAATTTCATCGCCCACACCAGGGGCAAGGTTCTCTAGGTAATGAAATATTTTATCCGAGAGAACATATCTACCAAAAACAGCTAAGTCTGAGGGTGGATTTTGTAGAGGTTTTTCCACTATGTCCTCTAGCTTAAATAAGCTTTTCCTAAGCGATGTATCAGGTGAGGAAATAACTCCATAATTGCTAATTTTATCTTTTGGAACTCTGCTTAAACCTATGACTGATGAATCATTTTCCCGAGCAATTTTAATAAGTTGCTCTGTGGCTGAGGGATTATTTAAGACTAGGTCATCTGCGAGAAGAATAGCAAAAGATTCATCTTTTTTAATCAAGTCTCTTGCTAGCAGGATGGCATGCCCAAGCCCTCTCTGAGATTTCTGCTCAACATAAGTAAATTTAATATTTTGAAAAAGCTTTCTATTTATTTTCAAAATTGCCTGATCATTTCCGCTGCTAAGAAGTTTTTCTTCAAGTTCATCATTTTGTTCAAAGTGATTTTTTATGGAGGGCTTTGTATGGCTTGTAATAAAGATAATCTCTTCAATGCCAGACATTACAGCTTCCTCAACAGCATACTCAATAAGGGGCTTATCTATAATTGGCAGCATCTCTTTGGGAATAGCTTTGGTCGCAGGTAAAAATCTGGTTCCAAGCCCAGCAACTGGGAATATAGCCTTTTTAATTTTAATCATTTGTAAACTAAATTTTTGTTGTGCTTTTGAAAATAAGACCTAGTATAAATCCAGATATCATACCAACTAAATGCGCAGTATTCGCAACATTACCAAAACCAAATACACTTAGCAATCCTGTAAAACCAAGCAATAACCACAGGAACATAAAAATATATATAGATTCTGGAAGGTCATATCTTCTAAATCTGTTACCTAGCTCAATAATAAAACAATAGCCAATCAATCCATAGATTGCGCCTGATAGACCACCAAAAAAATAGTTTCCGGTAAAAAGAAATTCACCCAAATTTCCAGCAAGACTTGTAAGCAAAAATACTAAGAGAAATATATTTTTACCATCAATTATTTCAATCCTAGACCCTAAAATATATATCCATAGACAGTTAAATATTAGATGGGTTAGTGAAAAATGGAGAAAAGTTGGCGATAAGAGCCTCCACCATTGATGATGGGCAAGGTATGTGCTTTCTAAAGCAGAAGTATGGCTCGACCCTGCTTCATTTATAAAAAGGAAATAATGAAGCGTATTATTAAATCCGAAATTTGTGAAAAGAGTTACGCTTACAGCTAATAAAATAATGTAAGAATAAACTCTATTCGTATGCAAAACTTATTGAGGTTTTTTGGCTGTTATATCTAAACTCCAGCCTAACTTTTCTCTACAAGCTTCATAGAAATTATTATTTGAAGGATGAATAATTTCCAATGCCAAATCTTTTTTTGTAATGTGAATTGACTCATTATAAGGAATTGGGATGTCTTTCTGGCCATCAACACAAACCATAGCATGCTCAAGAGGACCTCGAATTAGCTGAATCTCCATTGATTTTTTATTTGATACTATTAGAGGTCTGGAAGAAAGGCTTTGAGACATCATAGGAATAATATTCCAAATATTTAACTCTGGATGAATTATGGAACCTCCAGCTGACAGCGCATAGGCTGTTGATCCTGTTGGAGTTGCAACAATCAGGCCATCAGATCGCTGCTCATAAACAGTCTTACCATCAATAACTAGCCGATATCTCATGAGCTGAGCATAAGACCCAGAGTGAATCAAAACCTCATTCAGTCCAAATACTTCTTGATCTAGGAATGAAGCCTCTACTAAACTTCTTTCCTCTAAAACATAATCGCCATTCAATACATCTTTAATTACCGAGCCAAAATTTTCAATATTGACGTCAGTTAAAAAACCTACCGTACCTAGATTGATTCCAAGGATTGGAGTTTTGTTAGAAATAAATTTTCTTGCAGCTCCCAATAATGTTCCATCTCCTCCAAATACAATAATAAGGTCAACTGCTTGATTAAATTTTTGCCCATCCACTACTTGTACATTTTTAAGATCAATTTTATTGGCTGAAAAAATATTGCTTACATTTTTTGCTAAGATTTCTACAAGACCTCGCACAACAGACAGATCATCCGCTGATAGGTTTTTTTTTAAAACAACGCCTATATTTTTAAACATAGGAAGAATTATACTCTCACGCTAATAGAAAAAAAATTTTATGAATGTATTTAAGCAAATTGCTCAATTAATAAATCAAAGTGAGCAAACGGTTATTTTAACTGGAGCAGGAATCAGCACTGAATCTGGGCTTCCTGACTTCAGAAGTGATGATGGATTTTGGACAAAAAATAAACCTATTCAATTTAGTGAATTTATTGCAAGCGAAGAAAAAAGAAGACTGTCTTGGAAAAGAAATATAGAACTACACTCGCTTTTAGAAGGTTTAAATCCAAATTTAGGCCATGAATGTGTAAAAAAAATAATTGATTCAAAGCAAGAAAATTTTTTAATTACCCAAAATATTGATGGTCTGCATCAAAAAACAGGAACGCCAATAAATAAAACTATTGAAATCCATGGAAATGCTACAGAAGCATCCTGTTTAGATTGTGGAACCAAGCAAGAGATTCTTCATTTTCATGCAGCCATCAAAAATAAAACTCAGCTTCCAAGATGCTCAAGCTGCAGCGGCATTGTAAAAGTTGCAACAATTTCATTTGGCCAGTCCATGATTGATGCTGATATGGCAAAAGCTTCTAAGCTTTCCATGGAGTGCAGCCTTATGATTGTTATTGGGTCTTCGCTAAAGGTAATGCCAGCTGGAAAGTTACCTGGTTTAGCTATTGAAGCTGGAGCAAAGGTAATAATTTTTAACAGAGAGAAAACACGTTACGACTCAAAAGCTGAAATTGTTGTAAACGACGAGCTGAAGACTATTTGTTCAAAGCTTTTGTTAGAACTTTAATCATGCATCAATGCTGCTCGTCCTAGAATTTTTCCATTTTTAAGATCTTCTAAAGTTTGATTGGCTTCAGATGCAGGTCTTTTTTCAACAGGAATTGGGTCAATCTTTCCTGATCTTACTAAATCCATTAACTCATGCATGTCCTCCGGACTTCCGGTGTATTGCCCCTGGATGCCTCTTTCCATAATAGGAATTAAAGGCAAAGGAAGCTTCAGCTCTCCTCCGTATAGCCCCACGATAATGTACTTGCCACCTTTTCTAAGAAGATTAATTCCAAATGCAGTGGACTGCTCTGAACCAACAAAATCAATGGCAACGGATGCATTACCACCTGTAATTTCAAAAACTTTCATCATTGCATCATCGTCTGTTGGATTTATTGCGGCTGAAGCTCCATTTTCTATAGCTAATTTAAGTTTTTCCTCATCAACATCTACCACAATGGGATTGCAGTTAAATGCTGCCTTAGCTATTTGTAAGCCCATCATGCCCAAACCACCAACTCCAATAATTATTAAGCTGCTATTAGAGTCATAGGGTGCTCCTTTTTTTAAGGCGCTGTAAGCAGTTAGTCCTGAGCAGGCATAACTACCAGCTAAATAGTCTGGCGTATCTCCAGCATCATGAAGATATTTTGAATCTGGGACTACAACATGATCACCAAAACCACCAGGTTGCATTACACCAATGACTGGGCCTGAATTACATAAATGCTCATCTCCAGTATTACAAACATCACAATCCCCACATCCTATCCACGGGTAAACCACCCTTTTGTCTCCAATATTTATATTGGTTGCCTCGGGACCAGTCGCAACGACTTCTCCAAAAACCTCATGCCCCAATGTAAAGGGATTTGGCACAGGAACAGGCAGTTCATTGCCGCCACCTAGGTCAAAAGCGCCAGAGTGTATATGTACATCTGAATGGCAAACTCCACAAGCAATAGTTTTTACAACCACCTCGCTGCCAGTTGGCTCTGGCGTTGGTGACTCAACCTCTTGAAGTGGCTTGCCGGGTTCGTGTGCTTGATAAGATTTCATATTATAAATTTCAATAAATTAATTACTTCTTTATAATATCTATTCTTTTAATTACCGCAAGCATTCAAAATATATGGAACATTTAGAAACATTTAGACAAGAAGTAAGAGATTGGCTGGAAGAAAATTGCCCGCCTTCTATGAGAACCCCGTTGATTCCCGAGGAAGAAGTGTGGGGAGGAAGAAATGCTGAATATGTAAATCCTGAATCAAAGCTATGGCTCGATCGAATGGGTGCAAAAGGTTGGACTGCGCCAACTTTGCCAAAGGAATATGGAGGTGGAGGCCTTGACAGGGATCAAACAAAAGTTTTACATCAAGAGCTTTTTAAAATTAAGGCTAGACCAGCTTTAAATAGTTTTGGTATATGGATGCTTGCTCCATGCATCATAGAATTTGGCTCTGAGGAGCAAAAACGTGAGCACCTGCCTAAAATTATTAAAGGTGAGATTCGATGGTGCCAAGGATACTCCGAGCCAGGCTCAGGATCAGATCTTGCAAGCCTCTCAACAAAAGCTGAGGACATGGGCGATCACTATCTAGTGAATGGGCAAAAAGTTTGGACTTCATATGCAGATAAAGCTGACTGGATTTTTGCTCTTGTGAGAACAGGACCAAAAGAACCAAAGCATAATGGAATAAGCTTTTTGCTTATTGATATGGCAACTAAAGGAGTAAGCACAAAACCAATAACATTGATAAGTGGTAAGTCACCATTTTGTGAAACTTTTTTTGATGGTGTAAAAGCGCCAAAAGAAAACTTAGTTGGGATTGAGAATTCAGGCTGGACAATTGCCAAAAAGCTTTTGCAGCACGAAAGAAATTTTATATCTAACTTTGGCCTTGCTGGCGGGGGAACTGGATCAGGAGCAGATGTGGTAAATATAGCTAAAAAATATCTTGGAGAAGAAAATGGAGAAATTGCTGATTCTTTTCAAAGAGAGAGTATTACCATGCATAAAATGAAAGAGCATGCTTTTGGGCTGACTTTACAAAGATCAGGTGATGAGGGTGGCAAAGCATCTGCTGCATCTTCAATGTTTAAGTATTATGGAACTGAGCATAATAAAGATCGATATGAATTAATGATCGCAGCCATGGGAAACAAAGGTTTGGGCTGGACCAGTGAAGGCTTTTCAGATGATGAACAAGCTATTACTAAAGCATGGTTAAGAACAAAAGCTAATTCAATTGAAGGTGGGACCTCTGAAGTCCAACTTAATGTAATTTCTAGACGTGTTCTAGATTTACCAAACTAAGGAAAGCATGAAATTAATACTCACAGAAGAACAGCAATTTTTAAAAGATACTGCTCAAAGTTTTGCTAGAGATAAAACGCCAGTGACTCATTTTAGAGAAATTAGGGACAGTGAAAATATCAATTGCTGGGATGATGCAACTTGGAAAGAGATGGTTGATTTAGGTTGGTCTGGAATACTTGTACCTGAGCAATTTGGAGGCTCTGAATTTGGCATGGCTGGCATAAGCGTTATTATGCAAGAGCTAGGAAAAACATTAACGCCCTCTCCTATATTAGCGACATCAGTATTAGGGGTTGCAACAATTAATATGCTCGGCTCTGAAGAGCAGAAAAGTAATTATTTACCAAAAATTGTTTCTGGTGAAGTTACAACTGCATTGGCGATTGATGAAGGCAATCATCACAACCCATTTAATGTTGAGACAACTGCGAAACTTGATGGAGATCATTGGATCTTGAATGGAAAAAAAGTCTTTGTGATTGATGGTGCAAGTGCTGATACTATTTTAATAGTTGCGCGTACATCAGGAAAAACTGGAGAATCAAATGGAATTTCGGTATTTGCTGTAGATAAAGATAGTGCCGAGCTCGACATAACAAAGATTTCAACAGCTGATTCTAGAAATTATGCGAACATCGAGATGTCTGACCTGAAGTTAGAGCAAAAAGCTTTATTGGGTGAGCAAGACTTAGCTGGTGAAACCCTTGAAAAAATTCTTGATCTAGGCCGCATTGCTATTTCAGCAGAGATGCTAGGAAATACTGAAGAAGCTTTTGAGGTCACGGTTAATTATCTAAAAGAAAGAAAACAATTTGGGGTGCAAATTGGATCCTTTCAAGCACTTCAACACAGAGCAGCAAAAATGTTCTGTGAAATTGAATTAACTAAATCAGCAGTTATTGCTGCTATGCATGCTGCAGATGAAAATTCAAATGAGCTAGAAAGGCTTTCGAGTCTTGCTAAGTTCCAAGCTGGAGAAACTCTCCATCTAGTTAGCAATGAGGCGATTCAAATGCATGGCGGGATAGGTGTAACTGATGAATATGACATTGGTTTTTATCTGAAACGAGCCCGAGTTGCTGAACAGATTTTTGGAACCTCAGAATTTCATCAAGCTAGGTATGCAAATATAAGCGGTTTCTGATGCCCTCAATAAAAACCTTACTCGAGACAATGCGCATGCTTCGAGACAAGGATAATGGATGTCCATGGGATATTGAACAAACTCTTGAATCACTCTCTCCTTGCGTGATTGAAGAGGCTTATGAGGTCTCAGATGCAATTACTAAAAATGATTATAAAAATCTTAAAGAGGAGCTTGGAGATGTCCTGCTTCAGGTTATATTTCAAGCAGAGATAGCCAACGAATTAAAGTTATTTAACTTTGAAGAGATAGTCGATTCTTTAAATAAGAAATTGATCAGAAGACATCCTCATGTCTTTGAAGGAGCCCGAAAACCTCTTTCGGCTCAAGAGCAAACTCAAGCATGGGATGCAATCAAGGCAAAAGAAAAAAACAAAAAAGATATGCAAAATACCTTTGGCGATATAGCTGCATCATTGCCTCCAATTTTAAAAGCAAAGAAAATACAAAAAAAAGCCAGCAAAAAAGGTTTTGACTGGAAAGAAACCATTGATGTGATTGAGAAAGTTGAAGAAGAATTAAAAGAACTCAAGCATGAGATTGAACAAAATAATAAAGCAAATAGCCAAGAAGAATTAGGGGATTTATTGTTTTCTATTATTAACTTAGGTCGACACCTGGGAGCAGATGCAAGCGAAGCTATTAATCAAGCCAACCATAAGTTTGTAAAGCGTTTTAGGTTAATGGAAGAAGAGATCTCTAAGGATAAGAAGGAAATAGAAAATTTGACCTCTGAGGAGCTAGAGGAATTTTGGGTTAAAATAAAGTCACATGAGTGAAGTTAGAAGATTTTTTATAGGTATTCTTACCTTTTTTGCAATTTTAATAATTCTAACTTTTGCGGTCACTCTTTTAACAATCGTTAATATTCCAAGAATTATTCCAAATAAAAACTTAAAGGTTTCATTAGGCTCAATCTCAAATACGATGGGTAGCGCGACTGTCGCTAGCATCACAACAGCTCTGAAAATATTGCATAAACTTGAATGGGATTTCCAAATACCCGAGGATGTGAATGCTGATACTTGGTATATTGCTATGAGCAATCACCAGTCTTGGGCTGATATATTTATTTTATTGGCTGCAGGGCATAAAAAAATCCCCCTTTTAAAGTTCTTTATGAAAAAAGAATTGCAGTGGATACCAATTATTTACTTAGTTCACAAAACAATAGATATGCCTTTTTTAAATAGACATTCAAGAGCTCAAATTCAAGCAAATCCAGAATTAAAAAAAATTGATTTTGAAAATGCAAAAATAGCTGCAAAAAGATTCTCTAGAAATCCCTCCACAGCATTTAGCTTTGCTGAAGGAACTAGATTTACTCTCCAAAAGCATTCTGCACAAGAATC
>Ga0208964_1000131_pt1 | contig 41226 bp, 31 predicted proteins | sample AOAMet1_08_M0_20_2_FD_188227 | JGI IMG/M metagenome (GOLD analysis project Ga0208964, IMG submission 188227) | Ammonia-oxidizing marine microbial communities from Monterey Bay, California, USA - CAN11_08_M0_20 (SPAdes) | ecosystem: Environmental > Aquatic > Marine > Intertidal zone | place... | reverse complement strand
ACCGTCCGATTTTCATTCCGTTGAAATCGCGGGCAAATTGTTCGCAATTTCCGCAAAAACATTTACCAAATCTGAACCATCATTCGCGTGGCAATGACGTCCTTTTCCCGCACCGGCAACCTCCTGCATCGAATTCTGATCAGCTCCCGGAGTAAAAGTGACGGCAAGAATTGTGACGCCATTTGATTCAAAAATCGTCCGCGCCGCCTCGAGCGGACCCACGCCACTGCTGTTCTCACCGTCGGTTAAAACAACACCGTTCTCAATGGAAAAGAAATCGAAAGACAACCAACCCATATTGGGGTTTTATTTTCCTTTTCCGTTGCTGAGTTGCTCAATTCCTTACAGCCTCTAAAACCCGCCCCGCAGGTTTCCCCAGCTGCGATTTCGTCAACCAATGGGTTCTCCAGTAAAACAGCTTTTTCTCGTGTGTTTTTGCTAGCAGATACAAATAGTCTGGGTGGTTTACCCAGACAATTAACGCGAGAAATCAGGAGATCGAGCGCCACTACAAAACCACCGATAATGAATCAGAGGTGGTCTAATAATGCGCTTAGATTTGGGTAAACATGCTTTCTTTCAAACCTCCCTGCCAGTTTAGGTACGGGATATTGATAGGCTGCTTAGCTCTTGCAAGTGTCGCTTGCGAGTGGAATCTCTTTGCGCAGACAAACAAGCCAGCAGCCGTAAAATCGTCAAGCTCCCACCCAGGCACTGTTAAAAATCGAATTTGGGAAGAGCTGTATCGCAGTACCCGCTACTCCCCGAAAAAGGTTGAAAGCAAGCCAAATTCTCCACGGCGATCGGCCACAGTTGAACAACGCATCCAACAGGAATTGCTTAGGCGACGAAGCAGTCAATCGAGGCCTCAAACGATTGAGACTCCAGTGGTCTCTTTGCCCGCTCAGAAAAAAGCGACCTCAACGATGCGTCTTCCCCCGGCAAACAAGAAAGCGAACCCGCCCCAAGTTGCCAGTCCAATTCGGCCCGTGTTACCCACTCCAGTAAGAACGGTAAGCAACACCGTAGCAATCTCCCAAGCAACTAATTTTGCTAACAACGCTAGTGGGCAAGACTCACCTAATTCTCTGATTCTCAATCCTCCCGGCACGGCAACAGACGAAATCCAAGATCTCAATTCGTTCGTCAATTACGCGCTTGCCAACCACCCAGCTTTAGCTGCTTCCAAGGCCGAAATACAAGCGACAAAATACAAAGCATTGCAAGCCGGGCTTTCCCCCAACCCTCAACTTGGTCTTTATATTGACGAATTAGGCAACGAAAACGACCCCGGTTTATGGGGCGCCTACATTCAGAAGAAACATCTTCGCGGCAACAAAAGAGCGATTGCCCGAAAGGTTCAGAACCGCGAAGTCGACGTTCGTAAAATTAAAAATGATGCCCTCAAACTCAGCATAACCACTGAGATAAAACGAGCGTTCTACCAAGTCTTAATCGCACAGGAAAAACTTGAATTGGCAAACCAGCTAGCCGCGGCACAGCAACAGGCGGTCAGCCAATCACGCCAACTGTTCGATGCGGGCGAAACTCCAAAAACGGATCTCCTACAAACAGAACTTCAGGCCCAACGGGCATTAGTTTTGGTAGGTGAAGCTCGCGTCATTCACAAAAACAGTTGGCGTCAATTGGCAGCTTCCATTGGTTCACCTAATCTCGAACAGCGAACTGTCTTAGGAACGTTTGAACCGCTCGCGCAACCGCTCGCGTTTGATTACTGGCAACAAAAAATCTTAGAAAACAGTCCAACTTTGTTAGCAGCGGAAGCCGAAGTCGAGCGAGTAAGAACAACGATCGATCAGGAAATCGCCCGGTCCGTCCCGGATTACCAGACCCAGATCTCATTAGGCCGCGACTCAAACTCAAACCACTTTTTTACAGGCGTCCAACTTCAAGTGCCGCTGCAGATCTACGATAGAAACCAAGGCAGCATCGCTGCAGCCAAATCGAATTTGGTGGCCGCGCAAAACAGAGTCCGGCAAATCCAACTCCGACTAACGAAACAACTGGCGATGGAATTTCAGAAATATGAATTGTCACTTGTGAAAATTGATCTCTATCAGTCTGAGCTAATTCCCAATGCCGAGAAAACACTGGACCTGATAAAATCGGGGTACCCGGCCGAAGTCAGCTTTTTGAAACTCGTTTCAGCTCAACAAACCCTCATCGACCTGACAATTGATTATCTAAATGCCATTGAGGAACTTTGGAAGACGCGATTGAGAATTGAAGGCTTACTTCAAGATAACAGTCTTAATCCCTGACCAATCCAACTTCGACCGTTGAACGTTTCTCTAGCGGCATTTACTCACTTACTGCCGCGATTCACCAAAGTTGAACTGAATCCTCATCAAGACACAGTTCCGCGTTATAATTATGTCAATCTCACCTTCACGAATCTAGAACTCTACCGAAAAACAATTGAATCGCAACCGGTCAATTTCCCACAGACTCTTACCATGAACCCGCAAAGAACCAACATTTGGCCGACACTCGCGTTGTGCACCATCCTGCTCGGGATCGGAGGAACGACTGGATTTCTGTTGCGCCCCATCATTCTCCCGCCCGGCTCCGCCACGTCACAGGAAGCAGCGGCCGAAGAGGCCTCGGTTCATGGCAGCACATCGATTGTCGAAATCCTTGAATCCACCATGGAAAACATGGATCTAAAGACCGGCAAATTTGAAGTTCGTGACTACGCTCAAAAGATCCGGATACCCGCAAAAATTGTCGAGCGAATTCCGCAAAATCGGAGACGAGTTACCTCTCCAATTGGCGGCCACGTCACGAAAGTTTTAATTGCAGAAGGACAGGCGATTAAACCGGGCGACAAATTATTTGAATTTCGAATCACTGATGAATCTTTGGCCAAGTCTCAAATTGGCCTGTTAGAACTTTTAAAACAAATCGATGTAGGCCAGCAAAAGATCGAGCGACTTAAACCCCTCGTGGATTCCGGAGTCGTCGCTCGGAAACGATTGCTCGACCTCGAGCTTGAGCAGAGCACGCTCGAACAGCAATTAGACACAAGCAAACAAGAACTCGCCCAACTCGGGATGAGACCGGACGGTATTGAAAACCTGATTAACCAAAAACAATTAATGCAGACGATTGAGATTTTCGCTCCCGACCTTCCAGAGAGTGCCAAAGACATATCTCAACACGAAGATCAGCAATATTACACGGTCGAATCCATTCAAGCTCTCGAGGGAACTAACCAAGCCTTTGGGTCAAGCCTTTGCGAATTGACGTACCATGACGATTTACTGATTGAAGGGCTGGCTTACGAATCAGACATCGACAAAATCTCGAACGCGAATGAAGCTGGCTGGAGCTTTACAGCTCAATTTGGCGAAGGAGAGGCCATGGAATCCCGGGATAATTTGAAGCTCTTTAAAATTGACAATCATGTCGACAGCCAATCGCAGACCTATCCCATCTTTGTCGAAATCAAAAACGAAATTGTTAGCAGAACGACTGACGACAACGATCGCAACTACGTCAACTGGAGATTTAAGCCTGGCCAACGAGCTCACCTGGAATTCCCCATTGAAACATGGAAAGACCAGGTCGTGGTTCCTCTCGGCGCTATTGCCCGTGAAGGGCCTGAAACATTTGTATTCTTGAAGATCAGCCACACCCATGAGGGGCCGGACGGGACAACTCATGAATTTCAAAAAGTCCCCGTCAAAGTTTTGCATACGGACAAGTACTATGCGGTACTCGCGCAAAGCATCCAGCTCGATACTCTCGAAAACTACGCACTCGACCAAGCCTACAAATTAAACTTAGCCCTCAAACAAGCAGCGGGCGGGAGCGGAGGAGCTCATGCCGGACATGACCACCCTCATTGATCCGTAGCGCACCACCACCCAAGTTAGCCCTGATTGGCTGCAGGGCCATTCCAATTATTTATCCGAGTCAAGCTACCTCAAAATCTTGCAATTCAGTTTGGATTGCGGATTTGATTCGCCGCAAAAGAAACGATTAATTCTTTGCTAAATGCCATCATCCAACTTGCGCTGCGTCGGCGGGCCTTTGTCTTGTGCCTTGCTATGGCTGCCATGATCATCGGATTGATGGCCATTGAAAAACTTCCCGTCGATGTTCTCCCTGACCTCACACGCCCCCGGGTGACCATCATCACGGAGTGCCCAGGGATGGCTCCCGAAGAAGTAGAACGGCAGGTTACCATTCCGCTTGAGTCTGCCGTTAGCGGAGCCTCCGGCATTATTGCCGTGCGAAGCAAATCAGACGTTGGATTATCCGTAATCAATGTTGAATTTGACTGGGGGACTGACATTTACCGGTCTCGACAGATTGTCACCGAAAGAATCTCGCTGGCCGAATTCGATTTACCACGCGGAGTGCAACCGCGACTCGGGCCTCTCTCGTCCTTGCTTGGCCAAATCATGTTGATCGGCATGTGGAGCGACACCAACTCCACCGAGCCAATGGAAATCCGCACGCTCGCAGATTGGATCGTAAAAAAACGACTGCAGCAAATTAAAGGCATCTCCGAAGTGATCACGATCGGTGGAGGGCGAAAACAATACCATGTCTTAGTCGAACTTCACGAACTGCATAAATATGAAGTCACGCTCGCGGATATTCAAACCGCATTGGAATCGAGTAACCTCAACGTGAACGGAGGTTACGTGGACCGAAACTCACAGGAGTTTCTGGTGCGAGGAATTGGCAGGGTTGATTCCGTTGAACAACTTAAACAAATTGTCGTCCGGGCCGATAGTAAACGGGCTGTGTTACTGGAAAACGTAGCGCAAATTCAACCCGTAGCTCAAGCCAAGCGGGGTGATTCTTCTATCAATGGGAAACCAGGGGTTGTCCTGACAATCCTGAAACAGCCACTCACCGATACCCGCAGGCTATCTGAAGATGTAGTTGCCGCACTCGATGAACTGCGTCCTGGACTTCCAAAAGACATCAAACTCGAGGTCACGTATCAACAACGCGAGTTTATCGACCAAAGTGTTTGGAACGTTGTCGACGCACTGAGAGATGGTTCGATCCTCGTTGTGTTCATCCTGTTTCTCTTTCTCTTTAACGCTCGAACCACGATTATTACACTAACGGCTATCCCGGTTTCGATCGTCATCACCGCTCTGGTTTTCCGCTACTTCAATTTATCGATAAACGTCATGACTTTGGGCGGGATCGCGATTGCACTTGGCGAACTCGTGGATGATGCAATCGTGGATGTAGAAAACATCTACCGACGACTGCGTGAAAATTCGAGGTTAGAAAACCCTCGTCCGCGGATTAAGATTGTTTTCGAAGCCAGCCTCGAAGTTCGTAATTCCATCATCATTAGCACACTGCTGGTAATCCTCGTCTTTGCCCCTCTGTTTGCACTGAGCGGAATCTCCGGCCGAATGTTCATTCCGCTGGGCATATCCTATATCGTCTCAATTATCGCATCGACTCTTGTTTCCCTGACTTTGACCCCGGTGCTCTCCTATTATCTGCTCAACTCAAAAAGCATGGCGAAGACTAAGTCGAGCGATAGTCCCGTCGTGAGAGGATTGAAGATACTCTTCACACCACTCATCATTCTCAGCATGAAACGCATTCCATTTTCATTGATGCTGATCTCAACTTTCATGGCAATAGGAGTATCTGGCCTGTTAGCATATCGCATGGGACAAGAGTGGATTCCGAAATTTGACGAAGGCTCAGCCCAGCTAAACCTCTTTGCTGCCCCGGGAACCTCACTCGAAACCTCTCTTGAGATTAGCGGAAACGCAAATCGTCAATTACGACAATTTCTTCACAGTCAAGAGAATCCAGATGGCTTCATTCGGTATTTCACTGCCCGCTCTGGTCGTGCTGAAAATGATGAACATGTGATGGGCGTGAACACCACAGAGTACACCATTTCTTTGGTGAAAAATCATGGCAAAACCCGCAGCGAGATAATCGAAACTCTCGAACAGGCTGCCAGTCTCGTTCCTGAAGTGGAAAACGAAACCGATCAACCGATACGGCATCTGATCAGTCATTTGATCTCGGGATCAACCGCTGAAATAGCCATCAAACTATTCGGGGACGATCTCGATACACTTGTTCGCAAAGGGAGTGAAATCCGGGATGCCATCAGCACGGTCCCCGGAATCAAACCTCCAAAACTGGAACAACAACAAATCATCCCACAACTCCGGATCAAAATTAATTACGCACAATTGGCTGCCTACAAATTAACGGCATCGCAAGTATTTGATCTTGTAGAAACCGCCATGCTCGGAAAAGTAGTTTCCCAATTAATCGAAGGCGAACGTAAATTTGAGATCGTGATGCGGTTCCCCGATGAATACCGCGAGAATTTTGAATCGCTTGAACGGATTCCAATTGAGCTACCTGACGGAGGAGTCATCCCACTCTCCAGCGTTGCCGATATTTACGAGTACGGTGGACCCAACACAATCAACCGGGAAGATGCTCGCAGAAGAATTGTCGTACGCGTTTTCACCGAAGACACTGATTTAGCCACCGCTGTGGCGGCGATTCGAGCAAAAATTGATGAAACCATCGAACTACCCGAAGGATATTTCATTAGCTACGGCGGGCAGTTTGAAGCCCAACAAACCGCAACCCGACAAATTCTAATTTTAAGTTTAGCCTCCTTCGTCGTTGTCTTCGTTCTACTTTACTCCGCGTTCTCTTCTATCAACATTGCGCTACAAATCTTAATTGCCTTGCCAATCGCTTTCATTGGAGGAGTGATAGCGTTGGTACTTACCGGCCAAGTGTTCACCACCGCCGCCATGGTCGGCTTCATCTCACTCGGTGGCATTGCTGCCAGAAATGGTCTGTTGCTGGTTTCGACTTATTTAACGGCGGAGAGACCAGTTGATCGCAACGCTCAAGAGAGTGATCTCGCCCAAGACTCCAGCCAAGACTCCGAGACTGAAATCACCTCAGAAACAATCCTCCGAGGAAGTCTCGACCGGCTCACCCCGGTGCTAATGACAACGTTGACAACTGGAATAGGATTACTCCCATTAATTGTCGCTGGTAATTTACCTGGTCGGGAAATTCTCTATCCAGTTGCCACGGTAATTGTGGGTGGCCTGATCACATCCACTGCTTGCGAATTCCTCATTCGCCCGGGCTTGTTCTTCTTTTTTGGTCCAACCCAAACCCGCACCGAAAAGGTCGATGGATTCCAGCAACCCTAGCACGCCAGTCAATTTAATTGCACGCGGGTATAGGGAGACGAAAGGTAGGTCGGCCATGCTTTCCCACCAAATTTGATCGTCTTTCGGTGGTTGCTAAAAAAATCAACTCGAGTTGCGTTGGGTTGGAGCGGAATGACGGTCGTCCAACAGCCTTCCGCCTGATCAAAATCCATCTCTATCGATTGCTGATCCGGTATTAAGTCCGACAAATAACGTGGACTGCCGTCAGAGCCACGATCAAAAATCCACCAAATCCTTCCCGTCTCCTCTCCAGCTCCACGGGGAAATCGAACGCTGACTTTTAATGATTCCTTGTCTCGTTGGTACTCGACGCTTGGTGGCTCGAGTAGTGGCTCGACCCCTTCCACAAAGTGATTTAACAAAAATACCAATTTATTATTTTCGTCCCGCTCGGCAGTTGGATGAGGACGTTTCTTTCCATGCCCTGTATTGGCCTTAAGGTAAACCGGTATCTGCGAATGATGCTTACCACCCCAAGCTAAATCGAAGGCCACGAAATCATGGGTGCCAGGGTGAAACAGTAAATCGACGCCACGCTTTTGAAGTGAACTCCAATTCCGAGAAATAAATACCTGATCCGAAATCGCTTCGGCAAAACTTTCCAAATCGTCCCATGAACGTCCATTTGCCAAAGCCCGCCGATTAAAATTTGGACCAAAATGACCACCAAGAAAAGGATGACTGAATTTCCCACATTCTTGCTCAAGCGATTTCCATGCCAGTGAATCACACAGACGCAAAGGAGAATCCCAGATGGGAGAAACACTTCCCATGACTGCCGTCATTCGATCATCACTGATGATCGCCATCGAGGGAGTCGCACCGTTCTTAGACCCGCCTGACATTGCAACCTTACCCACCTCAAAATAGTCAGACTCGGAATGAGCCAATGTGATGGCCCTCATGAGACTCGCTGGCCAAGCCCAATATTGAACCTTGTCATGCGGATCGAGCGACTTTAAGAACCGAGCCTCTGATTGTTGGGCCAGTTTCGCCTGTCCCATCTGGGAAAGTTCTTGAACAACGGTACACACCAAACCGATACCATTCTCGAGCAATCGTTGTTCCATTTCGCTGGGACGCCTGTCTCGCTTTAACCTTGAGACCTGATTTCCTCCTGTCAAATGAAACCCAACCGCTTTTTCTGTTGCCGGGACTACCAGCCGAACCGGTACGCGGTAATTTTGACCGGGCCAAAATTCACCGACATTAATCGTGACCAATTTCTGGCGAGTAGGCACCTTCCCAGGAACGACATGCCATGGCTGCTGCACATCCACTTCCAATGTGGATGGGTCTTTGATCGCTGCCATGTCAAAAAGTTCACCTCTCTGATCGCTCTGCTGAGCCGACGCAACGAGTGATGGAAGACAGCAATACAGCAACAACCATAAAAAATTTTGATTTGAAAAGTCAGGCATTTTAAAACGCATCAAACAATCCTTCACTAAAAACAAACATCTAAATCACCGCAAGTGCTAATTTACAGGTACACGGCGAACATTCCCTGACAGATTTTTTCGAGTGCTTCAAATCTTAACTTAAATGACAGCCCCAAGCTCTCAGCCCAAAAATTACACACAGCAAGCGTCGATGGAGACTGTTCGGACCAAGTTCAGAAAAGTGAAATACCGCGTTGGCAATTGTGAACCTTCAGATTCGTTGCTAGGATAGCGTCAACTTGAATTGGTGACCGCTGCACTTTTGCAGGCGGTTAAAGGGAATTCAGTGTAAATCTGGAACGGCCCCGCCGCTGTAACCCGCGCGAAATCATCTCATTCTAAAAGCCATTGTTGTTACTCAACGAGAAGGCGAGATGAATTTGCGGGAAGTCAGAATACCTGCCATTTCAATAATCCGAATTTGTTCTGCGCGGGACGAACAAACCGAATAATATTTTAGACGCATGTATCACTTACATCACACGGAAAAGGTGCGCGCCAAACGCGGTTTCACCCTTGTCGAATTATTGGTGGTTATCTCCATCATCGGCATTATGATTGGCATGCTCTTGCCAGCAGTGCAAAGCGTGAGGAATGCGGCTCGCCGAATTGCCTGCTGTAATAACCTTCATCAAATTTCGATTGCGCTTCAAAACCATCATGCGGCGCATCAAGCGTTTCCGATCGGCGGCATTGAATGGCGAACTAGAAATGACCCCACGCGTCGCCAACTTGCCTGGAGCGCGTTCTTGCTGCCATTCCTAGAACAAGAAAATGTTTGGCAGCAACTCGACCTCAATACAGCTTTTGACAGCGCCGAAAATGCTGATGCGGCCGCCACCGTCATCGACGTCTTTGTTTGCCCCAGTAGCCTGCGAGGACATCAAACCGTAAATGCGCGAGGCCCCTGTGACTACGGAGGCATTTACGGCGAACGTATCACCTCCCCCAACAATCCCCCCAAAGGAACAATGCTCCACGATGTCGCTATTGCACTTCGCGACGTGACCGATGGTTCGTCTAACACGCTTATCGTTGCCGAAGACTCCGGATGGTCAGATGGACAATGGATCAATGGGAGAAACATCTTTGATCAAGCATTTCCAATTAACCAGGCTCCCAGTTTTGAAAATGACATTCGCAGCGAACACTCTCAGGGAGCGAATGCTGCCAGGTGCGACGGCAGTGTTGGCTTTCTTTCAGAAGGCATTGACCTTCGTGTGCTTGCGGCACTTTGCACTAGAGCAGGGGGCGAAACAGACACGACAATCGACTAGCAAACCTCTATCACCTGCCATTTTTTAAAAACCCAGATCGCCGAGTCACTCAAAACTCAAATCAATCATTTTTCTTAACAACCCTGACAACCCAACTATGAATTTACGCTACCTCTTTTTAATCGTATCCCTTCTCTGGACCACGAGTACCCATGCCCAGACGACTGTCCTTGACTTCGAATCGCTCCCGGTTCCAGCGGGGCAATTTTTCAATGGCGACACGAATGCGTCGAGTCCCTACCGCGACAATTTCTCGATCACTGGCACGCGGGACAATTTTGGTGAAACCGAGTTCCTCCAACTTTGGGAAGCAAGCGATGTTGAATTTTTTAATGGCTACACACCTGGATTTGGCTCTTGGAATGGATTTAGCTGGTCCCAAGTCGCCGATACGACAACACCGGGTTTCGCAAACCAATACGCCTCTTTTTCGGGCGGAGGAAGCGACGGGGCAGGGGGGACGATTACTGGAACGAATTACGCAGTCGGTTTTGGAAATCAGAGCTTTTTTAATTTACCTGAAGCAGTCCAACTCCAGTCGGTCGATATCACGAACACAACCTACGCCGGAATTTCGATGCGAGATGGAGACTCATTCGCTAAAAAATTTGGAGGAGCCTCGGGAAATGACGAGGATTTTTTCAAGTTGACGCTGACAGGTTTCGAAGACGTCAATCTTGGCGGCAACAGCATCGGAGCGATCGATGTATTCCTGGCAGACTATCGATTTAGTGATAACTCCGAAGATTACATTCTTGACTCATGGAATGAGTTTGACTTAACCAATCTTGGCTCAGCTCGCTCAATTGGACTTTCTTTCACCACCACCGACAACGGTGACTTTGGCGCCAACACCCCATTATTTGTGGCACTTGATAATTTGAGCTATTCCATCAACTCCGTCCCCGAACCGGCAACTCCATTATTACTATCAATGTGGGCCTTGGCTCTCATCGCCCGCCGGTCAAGGCATTAAGCAAGTTTCACTCCAGCTAAACATAACCCATTTAAAACTCAACACTCGATTGACAGACGACAGAATTGCTGCGATTCCAAAGCCAAAGAATCAACAAACCAGTCGCTGCGACTGGCATTCCCTCCCCAATAATCCAGTAGAGAGGCATTGGAGCGGACAAATCGATTCCCAACATCGTTAAACCGAGAGCGATGTGCAGGAATCCGAACAATCGAACTAAGGGCCAGTAGCGGAGCAGGTTGAAGGAAACGAAAAACATCAAAGCCCCATGCACTGCGTAGAGTAACGATGTCGACCTTGCTAAGTAAAACGCGATCGCAGCATCGGGGAACTCGCCAAGCCCAAGCTGTTGATGCAAAAAGTTAATCACCGAAGCTGGAAAAAATATTGGCACGGCGGCCAATAACAACCCAGCACCAGTCACTGCGAGAATCGCCCTCAATAAACGAAATGAAACAGATTGCTGCAGTGGATTCATTTTTTGATTCTCGAAAAAGCATTACTTATTGAACGGCTGCGTCGGAAAGAACTAACCAACTGACGGAGTGTCGATCATGATCCACGAATTTTCGTTCCGTCGAAAACTATCGCAACCACTATGAATTTCCTTAACGACACTCAACACGAGAATACCATTTAGAAACAACTCGCCAACCCTGACATCGTACGTTAAGATCGATTCATGAACGAATCCACTCCCCCTCCTAGATCAGCGCAAGGCGCCTACGGTATCGCTGGCGAATACGTGACTTCCGAGGCGATTTACCAGCGAGAGTATGACTCTATTTTTTCCCGCCGCTGGCTCTGCGCTGGCCGGCTAGAAGAGCTCGATCCAAATAGCAATTGCCTACCTATTTCGCTTGAAAAACAGAGTCTATTCCTCACTCGAGATGAGTCCGGAACGATACGAGCCTTTCGTAATTTCTGCCGGCATCGCGGAAGTCAATTAGTGACCGAAGCTAACTGCAGTTCCATGGGAAAACGGATTCAATGCCCCTATCACGCCTGGACCTACTCCCGCTCGGGTGACCTAACGTCCGCCCCTAACATGGCGGAAAATGAGAACTTCGATGCAAAAGCTCACGGACTCCTAGAGGTTCGCTGCGAAGTATTTGGCGGTTTCATCTGGATCAACTTCAACCCGGAAGAATCAGTTTCGCAATGGCTTCAACCCGTCGCCCAATATTTTCAGGATTGGCAAATTAGCGATCTGCGCATCAAGCATGAACTGATCTACGATGTTGAAGCTAATTGGAAATTGATCTTTCAAAACTATAGCGAGTGTTATCACTGCCCAATCGTCCATCCAATGCTCAACCGATTGACGCCTTACCAAGGTTCCTCCAATGAATTGGACGAAGGTTCAATTTTAGGCGGCCCGATGGGACTTGCCGAAGCGAGTCAAACGATGTCCTGCGATGGAAAGTACGCGGGACCGCCGATCGCGAATTTAAATCCCGATCAATTGCGTTCGGTTTACTACTTCACTATCTGCCCCACGATGTTTCTGAGTTTGCACCCAGACTATGTTTTGATTCATCGAATTGAGCGAATTGACACTGGAAATAGTAAAGTAATCTGCCAGTTTCTATTTCCGACCGAAACAAGCAATCAACAAAAACTGGCCCCCGATCAGGCCATTGAATTCTGGGATATAACGAATCGACAGGACTGGAACGTTTGCGAATTAGCTCAAAAGGGCATGTCAGACCCAGCCTACCAACCTGGACCCTACTCTCATTTAGAAAGTGTAGTTGCGGCCTTTGACCGAAACTATCTCTCAGAACTGGCCGCCGAGCCCGCCTGATAGAACGGAACGGAACGCCCCCGAACCTGTGCGCCCGGCGGGCTTGCGACGTTGTTAAAGAATCAATTTACCCAAACACGAATGCTCGCTATCGCTTGCCCCACTTTTTGGGCTCCGCTTTGGCCGAAAGCGCTTTGCGGTCGATTAACATCTCTACCGAGGTCTTGCCCAGCAAATCAGTCAGCCGACTGGTCAACTGTTCACTGATCTCCACTTTTCTATTGGAATTCATTTCCACCCGCATCCCATCTTCAAGGATGATTTCGAATTTCAACTGCCGATTGCCAGGATAGCCGCGAATGATTTCGTAGACTGTCTTTAACCCATCAACACCATGAGCTTGCTGGTCAACCATGACTTTGATTCCGTGAGTCAAATTCTCATCGAGTTGGTCAATTGGAATCACTTTATCGACAATCATATTAGCTTCGTCACCGCCACGGTAATCGAGTCGCCCCTGCAGAACGACAATGGCATCTGACACAACTGCATCACCATGTTTGGCAAAATCTTGCGGCCACAGAATACATCGAATTGCACCTTCGACATCCTCCAGATCAAACATGGCATATTTGGTAGGCGAATTCGCATCTCGTGGATTTTTAACGTGCGATTGCTTGACCGCTGAGATCATTCCACCGAGACTAACACGATCGCGGTCTTTTGTTCCCTCAAGCCCAGAGGTTTTATGCGAGCAGTAACGTGCCAACTGAGCTTCAAACTGAGCCAACGGATGGCTTGTCAAGTAAAACCCAAGGACTTCTTTTTCTGCAGTCAGCAACGCTCGCTCTTCCCACTCATCCATTTCTGGAAATACGAACTCTGCGTCTTCAGCTTCGTCTTCATCATCACCGCCAAAAAGATTCTTTTGACCACTTTTTTTGTCCGCCATCATGGCTGCACCGGCCTGCAATGCGCGATCGGTGACAGCCGACAATTGAGACCGCTTCACCTCAAAACAATCCATCGCCCCCGCTTTAATAAGCGTTTCGATGGCCGATCGATTACATTTTGACGACTCAATCCGCTCACAAAAATCAAAAATATCTTTAAACGGTCCATTCGCTTCCCGCTCCTCAGCAATCGCCGCCGCCGCTGATCCTCCACATCCCTTTACCGCGGACATCGCGAAATGAATCTTGCCATTGGCGACAGTAAACTCGACTCCCGATTGATTAATACAAGGCGGCACGACCTCCACTCCCATCCGGTCGCAATCCTCCATGTGCTCAACAAGAGAATCTTTACTGGTGAAATTGCGTCCAGGAATATCTCCTGTTAACAATGCCGCCATGAATTCAACAGGGTAATGCGCTTTCAGATAAGCCGTCTGCCACGCAATCGCAGCGTAGGCTGTTGAATGGCTCTTATTGAATCCATAGCCAGCGAACTTAAGAATCATATCCCACATCTCTTGAGCGTCTTTTTTAGACAACCCTTGCTCCACCGCTCCAGACATATAAGCATCGTGATTCGATGCAATGATTTTTTCTTTCTTCTTACTAATGGCTTTAATACATGTGTACGCAGAAGCGAGCGGAATCTTGCCAAGACGATTCAAAATCTGCATCACCTGTTCCTGATAAACCATCACCCCGTTGGTCTCTTCAAGAATTTCTTTTAGGACGTCCAGCTTATACTCAGCCTCTCGACGGCCATGCTTTACATCGATGTACTGCTGGACCATTCCTCCCTCCAACGGCCCCGGTCGGTAAAGCGCATTGGTCGCGATAATATCTCGGAAATGGTCTGGCTTCATCTTTGAGAGCAAGTCACGAATTCCACCACTCTCCAACTGGAAAACACCTTTGGTATCGCCCGACTGAAGTAACTCAAATGTTGGCTGGTCATCGAGTGGGAATTCCAGTGGGTCGACCGTTTTCCCAGTAGTTTGCTGAATCAGTTTTACGGTATTACTGAGAATTGTCAGCGTTCGCAAACCGAGGAAGTCCATTTTCAACAGGCCAGCTGCCTCAACGTCATTCATAGACCATTGAGTAATGACATCCTCTTTACCAGCAACTCTTCCCAGAGGAACAAAGTCTGTTAAAGGACCGTCACTGATCACAACAGCAGCCGCGTGAGTTCCAATATTTCGAGCCAGACCTTCCAGCTTAAGTGCGAACTCGAGCAACTCCGCGATTTCAGGATCGCCTTCGTAGACACCCTTCAACTCATCGCTTGAATCGATCGCTTGCTGTAGTGAGATTCCGAGTTGATCCGGGACCATCGACGTAATTTGGTTTACCCGCGTCAACGGAATACCAAGTACGCGACCCACGTCTTTAATCGCCGCTCGGGCTTTCAGGGTCCCAAATGTACCTATCTGAGCTACACTTTCCTCTCCGTACTTTTCTTTCACGTACCGAATAATTTCGCCGCGACGCTCCTTACAGAAATCGATATCGATATCCGGCGCCTCCAATCGATTTTCATCGAGAAAACGCTCGAACAACAGACTGTACTTAATCGGACAGACATGACTTAAATAAAGTGCGTAACAAACAATCGCACCAACACCACTACCACGTGCAGTAGACGGGATGTCTCGCTTCCTAGCCTGTTCGACGAAATCCCAGCAAATCAAAAAGTAGTTTGCAAATCCGAGTTTATTAATGACCCCTAACTCTCGATTCAATCGCGCCATTACCACTTCGGCAAGCTCGCCACCAGGCTTCATTTCTTCATTACCCTCGTAACGATCCATCAGCCCTTTGAGACAAAGATCTCTTAGCTCATCCTCCGGTGAACGATCTGGTGGTAAATCAAAGACTGGAAAAAAACGTTCGCCCAGCTCGAGCTGAATATCAACAGTATCAGCAATTTGCTGGCTTCTCGCGACAGCATCCTCCAGTCCCGGAAAATTTCGATACATCTCTTCAGGAGGGCGGAGATAAAACTGATCACCCTCCATTTTCATGCGCTGACTATCGGTGCGGAACTTACCCATATTGATACAGAGCATTACATCCTGAGCCTCTGCATCTTCCCGATCAACGTAGTGACAGTCGCTCGTCGCCACCAACGGCAAGCCGACTTGCTGAGCGATTTCAACCGCCCCCTGAAGCTGTGGTTTCTGGATGTCTACGTTGTTGTTCATGATCTCTAGGAAGTACCGATCACCAAAAACTCCGTGAAACCACTGAGCAACATTCTTTGCTTCTGCAAGACTCTCTTCAGCACCGTTCCCTGAACCGCGCAAAATTGCCCGACTAAATTCACTCGACACACACCCGCTCAAGCAAATAATTCCTTCGTTGTACTCTTCAAGTAACTCTTTATCGATTCGGGGCTTGAAATAGAATCCATCGAGACTCGCGTGGGAGGCCATTTTGACTAAGTTCTTGAATCCCGTTGCGTTCTGACACAACAAGGTCAAGTGGTAACTGGAGTCTTTCCCTTTTCCACCTGATTTGCTCTTTCGACTGCCGGGAGCGATATAGGCCTCATACCCAATGATGGGATTGATGTCCTTCGATTTGCAGGCACGATAAAACTCCAATGCCCCATGCATGTTACCGTGGTCAGTCAATGCCAGCGCATTCATTCCATGATCCGCTGTCCGCTGAACCAGTTTCGGAATCGAACTGGCACCGTCGAGCAAACTATAGTGGCTATGGCAATGAAGATGAACAAACGGACGGTTAGACATAAAACGAACCAGCCTCAGTTAAATTGAAGTTTGGATAATGATTGAAGTTTGGATAATGATTGAACTTTGGATAATGATTGAACTTTGGATAATGGAACGACAATTCAAAATTGATCCCATTAAAACTATTCCCAATAACGTTGAGCGGGTTCAAGACCTCGACACTAGCCATTCAAAAGCCCAAGTCAGATGGTAACAAATCATCCGATTTTGACTATTGACCTTTTCGATCAACGTCGCGAAAGCACGGTAAAAACCGCAATCTTACGACCGCCAACGGCGATTCCTCCGCTAACCAAGCGATTAATTGGAACCATGGATTGTAACGGTTTTACGGGAATATGCGAAAACCACCTATTTGTCCTACTTGCACGAATTCCTGACCTATGTTTCATCGGGGAACCTGTTGGGCATTACCAATCCACGCTCTAGGAACCTATTTGATTTACTCGACTCCGCTTTAGTGGGCACGCCATGCCAACCTCGACAAAAGACACTACAAATTCAAAGAAACACAATGACGTTGCCGTCATCCTTGAGCACATCGAATTGCTCGTTGAGTTGCACGAAGAACAAAATGGCACTGATGTAACGGCGGAACAAGAGACTCTGCGGAGAAAACAGGAAAGCGGATTTCGAGAATTAGAAAGTCTGATCGACTTAAAATTCAGAGCGCTAGAAAATAAACTTGACTCCCTCTCGAAATCATTCAACGACCAATCAAAAGTTCTCGAAACCAGCGGCGTCTACGATCTTAAATCAGCTGACTGGCTGTTTCAGGAAGACAAAAAGCAGGAACTCGAAACCAATTTGGCTTCCGTCACTGAGCAAATCTCCGAAAAAACTGAATATATCATTGGCTCTTTTGAGACTCGATTTGAAAACGTTCTTCAAGACATGGGGGAGAAGTTTTCAAAATTGATTGAGCAAGCCGAACCAGAGGAACAAGACTCGGTTGAAGAAGACGACGACACTTCGCAGTGGGAAAAACAAAAAGAAGCCATGCTCTCAAAATATGGCATCGACTCCGATTATCGCGAAACAGACGGTACAGCTCCGTCGCCGATTACAAAACCAAATAGCCCAACTAAAGTTCAGAAAATATCAACGAGTCAACCGGCGTCACAAACTCCGGTCGAACAGGAAGACTCCACCGATATCGATGCACTAAAGTCTGAACTCAACGAAAAACTTCGAGAAGCCGAAATCGAGCTTTCAATTGGCAGAGCTAAAATTAGCCAACAACAGGCTGAAATTGCTTCTCGCCAGGTCGAATTAGAGCGTCGAAGCGATGCACTTGAATCAAAACTCGCAGCCTATACCGATGGGCCTGCTCGCAAGTCTGGTTTCCTCGACCGATTAACTCGGCACCTTCGCCGAGACTAAAGACGAACTCGCGTCGACTTGAATTGTAAAGTCGGTTTTCATTTGGTAACAACCAAGCTACCTGCATTCTTCGCCGAAGAACAGCTATCAAGCCAACCGCTAGCACGAGCAGCAGTTGCGCTGAACGAGTTCAAAAATTCTCTCCAAACTTTAGATACATGGGGGGAATTTCATTTGGGGTTGTCCCTCGACCTGTCTTTTTGGTATTCCAACTTCGCCAAAAACGTCCTGTATCTGTGCGCCAGAATCGAACTGACGCTCGAACCAGATTCAATGCGGCGCTGGCCAACAAATTAACGGCATGGAAGCCGACGAGTGTTTTGAACGAACGGATTTACCTGATCCGCCAATCAAAATTGGTGCTCGGTGCGACATGCCAATATTTCCCAAATCGAGTTTGCTATATCAGCAAATTCACGATGGAAACAACAACATGTCCGAATCTGAAACCACACCGGAAATTGGCCCTCGGTTTACCAAGGCAACCATTATCCGAATTTCGGCGGTGGCGTTTTTCGTCACCCTGGGGTCGGTCGCCGTTATTCAATCAATGAAATACGTATCATCTGGTTCGAACGAAGCCCCCAGCCAACTAGTATCGGATGCTGAAAGCCTAATCTCTGGTGGCGAAGCTCTCAACGAAGAGGCGAATCCCAGCCAACCTCCTTCCGCATTCGAGGAGCCCGCGAAGTCGGCCGCGAGCAAGAACACTTTTGGCACACCCAAAAACGTCGCACTCTCGACCGGAAAACCAACTGCACCCGGACTGGTGAAAACAACATTACCGCCAGTGTCATCGTTTAAGCCAGCGTCACCTCCCCTCCGCACGAGCGCATCCACTTTTAACGCTCCTCAAAAGGGAGTCTCAGCTGACACGAAAAAACCACCAAGCAACTCTGGCTCTGGGTTCAATGGTATTCCTTTGGTAAAAGCTACACCTCCGGTTAGTCCGCCCGAACGCTACGCATCCAAGGGAGCCCCGCTGCCGTTCTCAAATCCGAGCCGCGGTTTCAAACTGTCGAATACGCCAAATCAAAATTTGGCGGCCACAAAATCTGCGCAGAAGCAAACTGACACAAAAAAACCTGATCCATTTAAAATTAGAACGCCTCCCAAACAGGGGGTTGACATCCTCGAAGCCAAAGCAACACCATCGGTATCGACCAGTAACTCCGCCTCACGTTTACTCGACCAAGCCACCGCTGCGGCGCCATCGACGCGCCCCATCCCCCCACCTTTGGCAGGTGGATTTGCGAAACCAGCACCAGCTAACAAACCAGTTGGCCAACCAACTGCGAAGTCTTTTGCCCCGCCGGCTAATCAGCCTTCTCAACCAAAACTGACGAACTTGCAAACACCCCAGGCAAACTCGAATGAACCCGCACTTCCCAATATCGGATCCTTCAATAATCGCTCCCGAGCAACCAAGAATCCTGCCGCAATCCCGAACAGTAGCCAAGCCAAACCAGCGCCGACGAATCTTAGCCCGAATCTAAACAACAAGTTCCCGGAATCAGTGGCACCTAAAGTACCAAGCGCCTTTGCCTCGCAACCCTCTTTGGTCAAAAATTCAACACCAAATACTCAGCCGTTTGGATCGCCTCAAAGAAAATCGGGAACTGGGCAACTGGGACCGCCGCCAGGACTGGCATCACAAACAAACCCAATCCATTCTCAAACACCCAAGGCATTCGCGCCAAATCCAAACTCCTCCAGTCCTCTCCCGCGGTCTCAGCGTTCATCGCTCACTGGACTGCCATCTGCGTCTGCATCAATAGCCGCGACTTCAATAGCCGCAACTTCAGTACCGCGACTAACACGAGACACTCCCGGAGACCGACAACTTGAAGGTATCCAAGCGCCATCCTTAACGGTTGAGAAACTTTCGCCCGTCGAAATCCAGCTTAACCAACAGGCATCTTTTGAAATTATCGTTCGTAACATCGGTCGCGTTACTGCAGAGGAAGTCAAAGTGGTTGATCAAGTACCCGCCGGGTGCGAATTCGTCGGAGCGACCCCTCAAACTCAACCCCAGGGAAAACTGCAGAGCCTCAGTTGGAATCTGGGAACGCTGAGGCCTGGGCAAGAGAAAAAAATTACGTTTCAATTGAAACCGACACAACCGGGGGAGATGGGCAGTGTCGCCCAAGTCACATTTGCAACGCAGGCCTCCATGCGAACCTTGGTTACCAAGCCTGTTCTTGAAATTGTTCACCAAACCGAGGCGACTCATTTAATTGGGGACCGTGTTATCCTCGACGTGATCGTCATTAATAAAGGCGATGGTCCCGCCAAGAACGTCCTGATTCAACAAAAAGTACCCGATCAACTCGAATTCCCGGATGGCCTGCCAAACGCAAGCCGGGGGATTGAATATGAGGTCGGCACATTGATGCCCGGCAAATCACAACGTGTGAAGCTGGCACTCAAGGCAGCTAACATTGGTAAGATTCAAAGTGTCATGTACGCATCGGCCGAAGGTGGTCTTCGCGCTAAACATGAATTACCTATCGAAGTCATCGCCCCCGAACTCGTCACCCAAAGCTCAGGTCCGAAAAAACGATTTTTGAAACGAAGTGCCACCCATGAATTTCGTGTGGCTAATCGAGGGACGGCCAACGCCACCAACGTGCAGCTTATCGCCAAACTACCGAATGGACTTCGCTTCGTTCAAGCCAATAACCAGGGACGATATGACGCCAATGGCCATGCCGTCTATTGGAGCCTCGCCGAGCTTGCACAAAATGTTGAAGCCAAAGTAGAGCTGAAAACGATGCCGGTCGACGTTGGAAATCAACCGATCACCTTTGAGTCGTCTGCTGATTTAGATATTAAATCAGCCTTAGAGCACGACCTCTCCGTTGAGCACCTAGTAGATGTGTTCTTTGAAATTGACGATGTCATTGATCCCATTGAGATCGGCGGCGACACCAAGTATCGCGTTCGAGTTGTGAACCAAGGTACCAAGGCAGCGACCAATATTCGACTTCAAGTCGATTTCCCTGCCGGGTTAACTCCAACCTCGGTCAACGGCTCATTGCGACATGCCATCCGCGGACAACAGATTATTTTTGAACCGATCAACAGCATGAAACCAGATGACGAACTTAGCTTCATGATCAACGGGCGAGGCCAATCGGTTGGGGATCATCGAGTCGTCGTGAGCATGCAAACCGACGGGCGAACGTCACCGGTATCCAAACAGGAGTCGACCCGTGTCTATTCCGATCAATAATTGGCTCGAATTGGGTGCAGAACGCCTTTCCAGCTTCAGAAGGACTGCGAATTAACTGCCCCAGAATGCCTGTTCTCAGCTCCAAAACCAGGGAAAACCGGCAAGATTTCCATTAAATCCTGCTCTTGCCACCATTTCACCGAGTTTCATGCTCGAAAAACCGCGTTTCCTTGGAAATGAGCCGTTAATCTTATGCTGATGTTCTGGTAGACTTACCGATTCGATTTTTGCCCTGAAAGCTGATTTATTTTTGAGTTGGAGAATCCGTGAGACGCCCCCTAATTGCCGGCAACTGGAAGATGAACCTCAATCGCGCTGACGCCGTTGCGCTCTCCAGCGATCTCGTAAATGCAGAAAAATCGAGCGAAGTCGATGTTCTGGTTTGTCCATCTCACATTTACCTTGATGCCGTTTCGGCAACCCTCGGCGACTCAGGTATTTCGCTGGGAGCCCAAGACGTGTATTTCGAGGCTGGAGGAGCCTTTACGGGTGAAATTAGTACCGGAATGCTTGGCGATGTTGGATGCCAATTCGTAATTCTTGGGCACAGCGAACGACGGCATGTCTTGGGTGAAACTGATTCGCTCATTAACAAGAAAGTCAAAGCGGTTCTCGAAGCAGGACTCACTCCCGTGCTCTGCGTGGGAGAACTGCTCGAAGATCGAGAAGCAGGAAACACCGAAGCGGTCGTCAAGTCACAATTTGAAGGCTCACTCGCTGACTTAAGTCCCGAGCAAGTCCAAAAAACCGTTATCGCCTACGAACCTGTCTGGGCGATCGGAACCGGCAAAACAGCGAGTCCCGCACAAGCCCAAGAGGTTCACGCTGACCTTCGCAAATTACTGAACGACCGCTATAATTCCGAGACTTCCGAACAAGTGCGAATCCTCTATGGCGGAAGCGTGAAGCCAGACAATGCAAGCGACTTAATGTCACAACCGGACATCGATGGTGCTTTGGTCGGCGGTGCATCTTTGAAAGCCGATGGATTTACCGCGATCATTAACGCAGCCAACCAAAACGTTGCCTAAAGTGGCAACGTGGTACTGCAGTATTGACCGACAAATGAGAACACAAACAAATCACTAGACAAATCACCTTGGGTGGTACGAGAAATTAATATGACTTTGGCTCAATTCCAATTAGTTGAAAACTCCTTACTGTTGTCTGAGTTTCGGTTCGGACTTTTCGTAATGGAAATTCTATTGTTCATGTGCTCGCTGTTTTTAATGGCGCTCGTTCTTGTCCAACGAGGAAAAGGTGGAGGTCTGACGGGCGCCCTCGGCGGTATGGGAGGCCAAAGCGCATTCGGCTCGAAAGCCGGTGACGCGTTCACAAAAATTACGATTGTAACGGCGGCACTTTGGATCTTCCTCTGCATGATGACGATCGCTTTGTTCAACCCTCCGCCGTCTCCCGCTTCTACCCTCAATAATGATCCAATTCTAAGTGGAACAATGGGCGGGGAAAACGAAGACAATACTGAATCAAACAGCGAAGAAGACGAGGAATCGATTACGGGTAATTCGACTGGAGACAGCGAAAAGCCTGGTGCACCGGACAAGGGTGAATCGGATAAAGAAAACACGGACTCCGAGCCGGTGAAAACCGAAGCCGCAACTCAGCCAAAACCCTCGGGCGAAACTACCGATACCAAGTCTGATGTTGAAGAAAAGTAATCGTCTAGCGACTGCCGCGAATTCCTCTTGAACCGCGGAGCACTCGATATCTTGAATTTCAACCCGAATACGTTTTAACGATACGGGAGTCTGTTTTGTTACTTAGCATGACCGGCCACGGACAGGCCTCCGTCCAAAATGATCACGTTCGCGTTGTGGCCGAACTCAGAGCCGTCAACAATCGGTTTTTGAAAACGTCGATCAATTGCGATCTCGATGCCGCTCATCAGGCAAAACTCGAAGCGCTGGTTAAGCAGCACGTTCATCGAGGCAGCGTCAATCTGCGGATCAATTCACAGATTCTTGGAGGAGAATCAAATTACCAACTGAACGCCGATGTAATTCGCGCCTACTGGCTGCAACTTTCAGAGATTGCCGGCTCGAATCAATCAATTAACGTTGAGTCAATTTTGAAATTGCCGGGTGTCGTCGCCGACAATGTTCGCGACGACCAAAATGAGCGAGTCTGGCCAGCGGTCGAGCAGGCTACCACAGAAGCCCTGGTACAGTTGAACAAAATGCGTGAACTCGAAGGTTCCGTGATGCAGAAAGATATGGTTTCTAATTGCGAAATCATTTCAACCAATCTGGAATCGATCAAATCACTCGCCCCTCGGGTGATCACCCATTACTCAAAAAGAATGACCGAGCGAATCAACAGCCTGCTCGAGACACACGATACGTCAATTGACGCAACGGACATCGTTAAAGAGGTTGGTGTTTTCGCAGAAAAATGTGACATCTCAGAAGAGACCGTTCGACTTGGATGCCACATCGAGCAATTCAATAAACTAATTCAAGAGGATTCCAGCAACGGTAAGAAACTTGACTTCCTCGTTCAGGAAATGCTGCGGGAAACGAACACCATTGGCTCCAAGGCGAATGATGTGGACATCGCGAACCACGTCGTAGAGATCAAGACATGCATCGAGCGAATTCGAGAAATGGTTCAAAATGTCGAGTAGCACCATGTCACAACAAAATCTAAACAACCAACCGCCCACGAGCGCCCAATCGGGGAAATTGATCATCATTTCCGGACCCTCGGGAGTGGGAAAGACCACCGTATTGAAAAGCTTGTTCCAAACGTGCGAATTGCCTTTGGTAGCGAGCATTTCGGCAACGACGCGTCCCCAACGAACCGGGGAAACAGACGGGGTCAGTTACTATTATCTGTCGCCCGAGCAATTTGAAGAACATCGGGAAAATGGGGATTTCCTAGAATGCTGCGAGGTTTTCGGCTACGGACACTGGTACGGAACACTCCAAGCCCCAGTTACCACTGGCCTTCAAGCCGGAAAATGGGTAATCTTAGAGGTGGACGTCGAAGGTGCTGCTAAGGTCTTGAAACACCACCCCGACGCAATCACAATCTTCATTCACCCAGGCAGTCTGGAAGAACTCGAACAGCGACTGCGTGGCCGGGGAACAGAATCGGAAGAGGTTCTGCAAAAACGACTCGCCGTTGCCAAACGGGAACTCGACGCGTCATCCTCATATCAACACATCGTTACCAACCAATCGGTCCAACAGACCGTCAACGACATTTGTAGGTTGTTGCAACAAGCGGAGAAAAACTGAATGTACGACGCACTAAAAGAAGAAGAAATCGTCCGCAAAGTCGGCGGTCGTTTCAAATTATCAACATTGATTCAAAAACGGATGGTCCAACTCAACCAAGGGTCTCGACCTTTGGTTGAAACAAAATCGCAAGACAAAATGGCGATCGTGCTTGAAGAAATCCTCCAGGATAAAATCTATCTGGACACCACCGATAATCTTCGCAGTACCGGCTCGCCTGACGTGCCGGACATGCCTGAATTGGATCTTGACGATCTGTAAACCGCCGACAACAGTTCAAAAGCTAGTTTTCGGCGAATGATTGATGTTGAGCCCGATGGTTGCTTGACGTGCTAGGCACTCGAGCAACCGCCTGGGCAAACAACCGCGAACAAAAAGGGTCACCTTATGGCCGGAAAAGAAATCATCATCGCTGTCTCCGGCGGAGTTGCAGCCTTCAAGGCCGCCGCACTCGTGAGCCAACTAGCGCAGCAGGGGCATTGTGTCAAAGTCGTGATGACAGAATCTTCCCAGGCTTTTGTTGGGAAGGCGACGTTTGCCGCGCTCACGGGAAATCCAGTCGCATCTGAAATCTTCGATAGCCGGTTTCCCCTTGGTGCCCATATTGAACTAGCTCGCTCCGCCGACCTCTTGTGCGTCGCTCCAGCGACGGCAAACTTTATGGCAAAAGCAGCTACTGGAATCTCAGATGACCTGCTGAGCACGCTCTACCTTTGCTTCACTGGCCCCGTGTTAGTTGCACCCGCAATGAATTGTGAGATGTGGGACAAACCAGCGGTTCAGCGAAATTACCAACAGTTAGCTGAGGATGGAGTCCAGTTCATTGATCCGCAAGAGGGCTGGCTAAGTTGCCGCACCCGAGGAATTGGCAGAATGGCATCTCCCGAATCAATTGCTGACGCCATCAACGATCGCCTTTAACCCCACCTGTTCACGCAACCAACCGCCGACGGCGGTTCTAAGCTCGAGTCTACAAGACCCAATTGAATAGAAGCTTCCATGGCCCGAATCCTGATAACCTCCGGACCCACTCGACAGTACATCGATCCGGTCAGATACATCAGCAATGCGTCGAGCGGCCGCATGGGCTGCTGTTTGGTTGAAGCAGCAATTGCAGCAGGGCACGAAGTTGTTTTAGTCAGCGGGCCAGTCGAGATTCAATACCCGCCTGAGGCAGAATTATTTTCGGTCCTAACCACTGAGGATATGCTCGACGCGGCCACAAAGCTATTTGCAGATTGTGACGGAATGATTGGCGTCGCAGCGCCTTGCGATTACAAGCCGATTGAAGTTGCCGACCACAAAATTCGTAAAACGGGTGAGGCCCTCGAGTTAAAACTAATCGAAACCCCCGACGTTGTTGCCTCGCTGGGCGCGAACAAGAAACCCCATCAATGGACGGTTGGCTTTGCTCTCGAAACGGAGGACGCTCGCTTTCGCGCAATCACAAAATTGCAAAAAAAGAATTGTGATCTTGTCGTTCTCAACGGGCCGGCGGCAATCAACGCCGCCGATAATGAAGTTGAGATTATTGCTCCCGATGGGACAGTTATCAAATCGATCAAAGGCCCAAAGACAACCATCGCAAGCCATATTCTCTCTGTCATTGAGAAACAGTTAATCCTTAATCATTGATCACTCGCGATTAATTTAGAATGCAAAGTGAATGAGCGCCTAACTTTCACGGGCACTGCAGCCCTCGAAACTGATGTACAGCGCAAAAAAATAGACCCCGTCAGGGGTCTTTCAATGCTTTGATACTCGACTGATTTAAACTTCGCCCATTCCATCGGTCTTCCAAGGGAAGTCGTTGGGGAAGTCGCCAAAGGTGTTTAGTTCTACAAACATCAACACAGTTGCCGCGGAAACACAGAGAAGTGCCACCAGCAACATCGCATCGAAAACCGTCAGGCCACTAAGGAATGACTTTTTCTCTTCGCCATCCTGATCGGTTTCCTCTGAGGTCAAACCAACCTCATCAGATTCGGAACTCTCAAGATCGAGTTCGCTTACCAATTCTTCATTTTCTTGGGGGATATCAGACATAACCAGCTCGAACTATTTAGAGAATTCATTCGCGTTGACCGAGAACAAGATCGCGGCAACCACAAGGAAAATGAACGAGAGGATCAACATCAGTGAATAGATACTGAAACTCTGTTTCCGATAAGAAGGTGATGAAACGACAGGCTCGTTCGAAACAAAACCCTCTTGCTCGTTTTGCGGTGCCTCAAACTCGTCACCGAATTCAGAATTTACTAGTGACATGATCGCCCTCCCGGACCGTATCCAGGTTGAAATCAGGGTTGATTCTAACCGCAGCTAAATCTGTTTCCGTTTTAATAACGGTCCCTTTTCCAACGAATCGATCTTTGCGGTACACATCTAATTCGTGTCCGACGCGAAGGCCGTCATCAGTACCTAGACTAATCGCGAACAATCCATCTGACGAAGTCTTGACAACTAATCCGTCAAGTTTCGGCACGATGTGATCGGTCAGTGAGTTCACTGTCAAACCGTTACGGTCAAGGACTTTCTTTGACTTGGCAAGGTTCGCAACCAAATCCATTTCTTTTTTCTTCAACAACTCGATCTGGTTTTTAATTTCGAAAGACTGATTTGTCAGGTTTCGAACTAGCGAGAACTGAGTCGCAATGTCGTCAACAAGCTTTTTGTTGTTGGCTCTAAGGTCAGCGACTTCAATATCCTGATCGGAAATTCGCTTCTGGGCTTCTTCGAGTTCATCCAGTTGTTTCTGGCTTTGCTCTTCGACGACACGAAGCTCAGATTCTTTCGAATCTCTTGAGGCCGATAGCACTTTGAGTTGCGATTCGAGCTGTGCGAGTTGCATTGCGCGGCTTGCTCGTTCCGATGCCAGCAATTTCTCTTTGTCGCTAGTATTCGACTTAGCTTCGATTAAAGCATTCTTGTAATTCGCAGCTTCACCGTTCTTCTCAACAGCGATCGCTTTCCAGTTTCGGTGGGTTGCACCCACCATCAGAGCAATTACTAAAAAGCAAATACTCATGAAGAAAATCAAAAGCGTAAATATTTTGCCCATCAAGTTCATCAAGACACCTCGTTGTGGCCTTAAAGTTGACCAAATTGGAAAGGACTAGCTGACTCTTCGACTCAACCCAAACTAAATTGCGAGTCTGCAGTTCACTGTAAAATACACCGAAAGCAACCAAAGCAACTCTCGCTGTAAGTCAACCTGGCACGCAAAACAGCGGGCTGTCGACTCATAAAAGTATACTTCCATGAGTTTTAGCGTGCCAATTCTTTTGTTGAAATATCGACAATTCTTACGAATTCCAGCATGCTGCGCTCACACTTGTACCATCGACCATCCCAGACACATGGTTTGCCGAAACCGACGCTTTGGGCCAAATTCGAGGGACTCCCACCCCACTGAGCGGATTCGCAGGACTATCTTACTTGACCGTCAAAATCGGTTTTATCTGGCAATCGGCATATTCGATTGCTTGGCTTGGATTTGCCAGCATTCCAATTCAGATCCGTCGATATGCTTTCGTCTCTGCTGCTTGCGAATGTTTCGAAGTCACGCGGTCTGTGTGAGACTTACTTTGGCGACCGGAAGACATCTGAGTAGGCAAAGAACAGAGAATCAGCAGCATCAAACAAGTGAACCAGCAACGCCGCCCTGGCCCACATTCCGTTCCTTGCTTGGCGGAAGTACATCGCCCGTGGATCGGAATCGATACTGGTCGGAATCTCACCAACAACGCTGTCTCGCGGGAAGGGGTGCAGGATGGGAGCGTAAGACTTCAAGACTCCAACCCGTTGAGGGGAAAGTAAAAACGGACTCAAGTCGATTTCGGCAATTTCCTGTTCGGTATCCTTCGAATTGTGTTCCCGTTGAATTCGTGTCATGTACAGACAGTCAGTCTGCCCGAGTACACTTTCGCCGTCGATTTCCGCATCGAGGCTGTTTACTTCGTAGAACTCAACACCCGTCATTTTTAGCCGCTGCCTAAGTTCTTCATCCATGACTAGGACGTCATGCTCCGGTGACACAAATATCATTCGCGTCCCTTCATATTGAGAAAGAACGGTAGCCAGCGACCTGACTGTACGCCCTCGGCCAATGTCTCCACAAAACGTGTAGGTTTTCTGACTTGGTCCGCAGATCAACGATGGGAACGAACGTCGCAACTCATTCAATCGAGACGGGCGGCTCTCAGAGTTTTCGTCGAAGTCAAATGTACGAATAATTGTGTACATATCCAACAGCGCCTGGGTCGGGTGTTCATCGCTTCCAGCACCGGCGTTAACAATTGGAACCGACCGCCGTTCTTGCCGCTCTAAATCACTCATCAAATAAGCACAGCATTCAGCAAAGTTGCTAATTTGGGATCGCATAATGATCACATCAAAATAGCTACTAAACATGCGAATCGAGTCCATTCTCGATTCCCGCTTGACCTCTGATGAGGTTTTGGGGTCGCGGACCTCATTGCAAGAGAGACCCAAAATTTGACAAGCAGCCATGAAAGAGAGGAACGTACGCGTTGACGGTTGAGTGAAATACAGCATTGCTCTTTTGTGAGCCAATAGATCGCGCAACCGGCGATTTCCCTCCGGGTTACGACTAAGACGGCGAATAAGATCCGCCGAGCGACAGAGTTTTTCCAATAATTCGGGAGTCAATTGCGAAGCCGCAATTAAATGCTTCAGGCGGCCATGTCGCTGAAACTCAAGATTCTTTTCCTGTACCGAGCGGGACAGCAATGGCTCAAACTCAGAAAATTCCTGCATGTTATCTCATTAATAAAGAGACTGATCACTTACTCAAATCGTATCTTTTTTTAAAAAATATGAAACCGCTGCCCCGTCAAAGTCCGTCGAAAGAAACGATTTAAGTACAGTGAGGACGAATTGACATGCTTTGGATTAAATAAAAAAGCGACGTGCCAAGTGACACGCCGCCTAAAACTTACTCATTGAAAACAGTGTTTTTCATACTCTGGTGACAAGTAGACTGGTCCGTAGACTGCTAACCTCCAACCGATGAGATTTTTGACCGCAACGCTGCGTTTCGATCGACCATTTTCTGCTGGGCTGTTTTGATGCCAACCCGAAGGCCGGTATCGACTTGTGAATCGATGTTCTCACCTGGCTTCAAAACATTCTGGATGACTATGTCAGCCTTTACCCCCACACGACTAATCGCCTGTCCTGTCGGAGAATAAAACTTAGCCGTTGTTAGCCGAACACCTCCACCCGAAACGTTTAACGGAAAGATACCCTGAACGCTTCCTTTGCCGTAGCTCTGGTTACCCACAATGGTACCTCGCTTGTTATCACTAATCGCGGCGGCAAAAATTTCGCTGGCACTGGCAGAGTTCTCATCGACAAGAACAACCAATGGCACATCCCACGTTCCCGAAAGATTGGCTTTGTGCACGAAATCTTCCATCGGGTTTCTACCTTTCGTTGAGACGATTACCCCTTTTCGCACAAACCGATCTGCCACCTCTACGGACGCCGAAAGCAATCCACCTGGATTGCCACGCACATCGACAATCAATGACCGCATGCCCTGAGCCTGAAGCTTCCACAATGCCGCATCAAAATCCGCAGCAGTCGTCTTTTGGAAATTCGTTAACTTGATGTACCCGACACCCGATGCTTTATCGACAAGCCCGACCTGATCGACGCTGGGAATGTCGACCCGACGCCGCTGGAGGCGTAACGTCTGTATCCCGTTGCCCCGATCAAGACTGATCAAGATGAAAGAACCCTCAAGGCCACGCATCATATCAGCAGCACGATTGCTGCCAATTTCAGAAACCTCCTGGTTATCAACAGCAACGATTCGATCACCCTCAATAATCCCACCCATCCCGGCGGGGCCCTTGGAGATTACGCTGACAATCTCTAGGTAATCAGCTTGCGTCCGCAACTCAACACCCAACCCTACGAAGTTACCTTCGATCTGTGACATCGTTTCGCTGTATTGGTTGCTGGACATGAAGGCAGAGTACGGATCAAGAGCCGAAATGGCTCCGCAGACAAATTCGTACATCACTGACTGAGAACTCATGCCACATTGCTTATTCAAAAAATCAGCGGTTTCTCTGGCGACAGTGAACGCATCATTTCTGGTTCGGACAGCAACATTACTCAACCGCTGCTCCGCCTGTAAATAGACCTCTAACGAAGCCTCTTTTGAAATGGTCGGTAGATTGATCTGGCGAAAACCATCCGACTGCATCGCTACTTTCAAACTGGTCAATCCGTAGTTGACGATGTTCGCCCAATTAGGTTCATCAACGTAGTAAGACTGGATTTTCAACAGTACTTCTGCGTACACGTTCATCGAAGTGTTCGCATCCGTTGACTTAATCGTCTTGATAAAACTGGTATCGGCGTACCGCCTATCTAGGTCAAAATGAATCCGTGCGAAGGCTCGCTTGAGCTGAAGAGTCCGGTCATCAGGATTTGCCTTCAAAGCGTTTTGATAAAGAGCGAGTGCTTCTCCCCACTGTTTTTGGCTTTCAAAAACCTCCCCCTGCTGCTGCACAGAATTGCCAACGCTGGGGGTTGCCGCAGAATCAACCACCGATGTTTTTGGTTGGGCGGAAGACTGAGCCTGTAAACCCTGGGTCAGCAACGCACTCCAAAGAAATGCGGCTAATACAGCACAGGGCACCTTAAATCTCCCGAGCAAGCGCGCTCGGTTAGCCAGTAACAAATAATCCATTCTCAATTGCCATCCTTCGAAGGTAACCCGGATCCTTCTGCTTGCTACTTTGAATTTGGGAGCGAAGCAAACAGAGTTCTGAGTCAAACCAGAAAACGGCCAAAGCGAGTGTCCAACAATGGAGCAAAAATCGACTACAAAATGGCCGTTAAAAAATAGACCACGGTTGTCCATTGGTCAAAAATTTTGAACCAACTTTTACCGGCGCGATCCGCAATATCCATGTAGGTTAAGAAAAGCGTTACGATGACAACGATCTGTCAAAATGAGACGCTTATATTGAGTTACGGTTCATCCCTGTCACAACGCTTACGAAGCATGTTCGCTTGTGGTTCAAAAAGGTTGTTCGAAAAAAATCTTACCACGCACCGCCCCTTCGATTCACTCCAACGTCAACCAATCAACAGCCGCGACAGATGCATGCTAATAGCATGTAAATACTACACACTGTCACATCCCAAAGACCTCTCAGCGCATAAAAAAACGCCCCGTCAAAGAGGGGCGTTACCGGGTTGATCTTCCGTTCGAAAGACAGCCGGATTGGTATATTGTTGTTCGTCTTAGGGAACCATGGTTCCCGATCCCAGCGGAGATGCCATCGGCACGTTTGGAATCGGAACGGTTCCTGCAGCTGGTTTTGTTTTACGCCGACGCCGTTTTGTCTTGGCCTGACTCCACTCTTTCGTTAACGCTTCAAACACCTCGGGAGACTCGTAGCGAACTATCGATTTCCCTTCCGCAAGCGGCCCAATCAATCCTCGAAACAAAGGCAATCCACGAAGCGTTAAATCGGTACTACAGTCATCGATCCCCACTTGGTCGTGAAGTGTCGCTATCTGATCGAAATCTTCGAAGTCCTTGATTCGAAGCGAACCGTCGGACGCTCTCGTTACTACTCTTATCTGCTTATTCAACGACATATGAATCTTTCCTTAATCGGAGTCCGAGTGCGACTATGACATAACCAACGTTTGGTTTCCAGCGCCCCACTTGTCCATTGATAAGGGGATTCGACTCCTTCGATTCACTGTGTACTTACAGGTATCGGGCGTAGCAGACACAGGGTCTAGTCGTTTCGAGCTTAGGTGAATTTCACCAACAACCTACAGAATCGTTACATTCCGCACGGCTTTAATAAAAAGAAAAAGTGCCATCGAAGCATCCGATTATTACGGTTGCAACGATAAAAACGAGCAATTCACAAAGACATGAACTCAAGCTCGCTGCTGGTTTGAGCCAGCCTAAAGGAATCGTAGCGAGGTAGCACTGATAATCAAGTCATTTATAGAAGAGAAAAACAACCAATCGTTTACTTGCTAGAAATTCCAATGGTGCCAACCGTCTCTTTACCGCCAACATTTTTCAGGCTCACGGTCTCTCGCGTCACGAGTTCGTTAGGCCTTCCGAAATTTCGATAGACCGTAACGTAAACTTTGCTACGAAACTCAATACGGTTATTGTCTTGTGCAAAGTAATCGACCTTCACGTCGTACTTGCCCTGCGGCGCTTTGACATTGAAATACATCTCCGGCCCAAAACCCGTGGTGATATCTGAACTAATTTGACCATTGGATCGTGTGCGTTTGTTTTGATAATTGCACGGTTCCCCGGACGGCTCGTGAACGTGCAAGTCGACATCAGTCATATCTGTATTCCACCGAATCGTAATCAGCAAATCAGATTCGTCGAACTTCAAAATATCCTTTAGAGTTTTCGACCTTGCAGCGGCGAAACGCTGAAGCGAGCTATTGAGTTTCTTCTTTTCAATTTGTCGCAACAGGTGCAAATATTCGGCTGAAACAATTTGCTTGAAGTCACTCCCGGTTCGCTGGAACTCGCCATTCAATGCAATTTCGTAATAGACAATCGCCAAATCTGGTTTACCCAACTCTGCAAGGCAATGGCCGATGCTCAAGTAAATGCTTCCCTCAAATGGCCTCGCGAGGGCGACCTTTCGCAATAAGTGATAAGCCTGTGCAGGACGGCCCAACTGGAGCGCTGTGTAGGCGACATCTCGAGCCACGACTAAATCACCAGGACTATTTTCGACGAGAGAACTATAAACTTTGACAGCGTCGTCAATCGAAACCACAGCACGTCTCTCAGCCTCTTTTTCAATTAAATCGTAGTTTAACTTTGATTGATTGAGACCTGCCAGATAGGCTTTGGGCAAACTATCTCGCGTCTCCAATGTGGTTTCGAGCGGTTCTGAAATTGCAGTTATCTCGATATCCTCCAATGCTAATTTAAGTGCCGTCGGCATTTTAAAGTTCATACCAGGCATACTCTCTAGACGGACCAGCCACGCCTCTAACTGTGCTTTTGGCTCAGACAGCTCAGAGTCAAATTGCTGCATTGCGTCCTCGACCACCTCATCGGCAGACTTGGTGTTAATAACGAACAGGTCTTCCTGAGGCTTGATATTAAAAGCCTCGTAATCGGCTTCGGTTTCCAGCATTAACAGAGAACAAGTATTTCCCGTAATCCGAAAATGCCTCGCATACGCGGCGGAGACATCAAACACACCGTCTCCAAGACTTTCTAATTGCCCTACGGCTACCTGACCGTACAAACGGCTTGCGAGTTCGGATTCGACCTGAGTTGGTTTTAGCGAGAAGCTATGAGTCTCGCCTGCCTGCTCAAATTCGCAATGCAAAGTCTCACCAACATTTCCACGCCCTACCATCAGGATAGACTGGCCTGGATAAACCCACTGAACGCGTCCAGCCGTCAAAATATCGGTTGCCCCATCGACCACGAAGCCTGATAGCTTCCAGGGTCGGTTACGATGCCCACGCGATGCCTTGGTAATTTCATTTTCGTTAACCACGCTGAAAACCGCGCCGCCGGTTTGATCCGTTAGAAATCGCAAGCTCGCGATCGCCGTGCCCGTCAATCCTGTTTGATAAGCGAACAAGCTACCCAGCGATTTTGTTGCCAACGCAGAACCGATTAACCGCAAGTTGGTCTCACCCCAAGTAGCCGCACCATCACTCAACAAAAACAGATCCGGTGCAATCATCTTCGAGTCAGCCCCACCGGCAAGCCAGGGAGCCTGCTTTATTTGCTCAATCGCACCATAAATGTCGGTGGCGCCCTCAAGCGTAACTTCACCGCAACGCTCCATTAATTGACGCACATTCTCCGCGTTATTATTAACCCATTCTTCTTTGAAAAAGTGCCCGTCAACATCGAACAACAAGACGTTGAATTGCTTGAGCGAATCTCGATTATTTTCTAGCGTCGCTTTTAACAGTTTTAGCCAAACATTGAATTTGTCAGGATTGCTACTCAGTGAAGTGTCAAGCATGAAAATACCACGTGAGTTCACAACCTTCGCGGTTACAGGAAGCTCCGGCGTAAATTGACACCCCCAAAATTCCCCCTGATGTGAAAGCAAAGTCTCTTTTGATTTCTTAATCAGCAAACGAATTGGCTTTCCAGGTTTTTCATCAAATCGAAAGTGAAGTTGCTGGCTATCCTTATTTTTGATCTTTTCTGACTCCACCGATGGCTCGATCTTATATTTTGCCCCTGGAGTCGCCTGAACATTTAAATCCACCCGTAGCTTTCCTGTCTGTTCAGGCAATTCTAAGTCGTAGATCCAATCATCCCCCACCTGTTTCAAATTCACGTCATAACCAATCACGATTCGGTGAAGTTTTTTAGGTGCTAGTGGAAAAACGCGTGCATTGAATACACCAGCGCCCGCCCACTCTACCAACGCGGGGTCAACTTTTCGTCGTACCGTTTCTCGAAAAGCATGCGCTGCCTTTTCTTTGGGCACCATCCGCGATTCTTTTACGCGAATCCAATGTTGCTTCCGAGTCTGGCGTATATCGTCTGCTTTGAGTGAAACCCAATCATTATCTGACTCAAGAAACTCATCGGCTAAGGGAGCACCTTTGGAATTTAAACCATAGACACTCTCTCCGAATGCAAAGTAATAAAGCGAGGCATCGTCGGGTAACCGCAACTTGAAATCTCCCTCAAGCTGTCGGTCTTTATCGTTGTAATAAAAGTAATCAAGCAATACCCGGGCTCGAAAACCATCGACCTGCACCTTTACCTGCATTCCTGAAAGATCCAGCTCCGTTTTGTCGCCAACCATTAGGCGGCTGGTGTTTGGGCTGGCTGCCACCCGTTTCCAGGTCCGCTGCCTTGGTTTTGATTTCGCCAAATTTGTTTTATCTTTGGTCCGACTATTTAGCGAATTTGCTGCCGCATCCGGCTTTGCAGTGACGCTAGGCTCAACGCCTAAAGACATCTTCTTCTCTGATTGCGAGCTGTCCCCCTCAACCATTCTCTCGCCATCCACACGACGGTATCCAAACTGTTGCTCTTTCGCCATATCCCCGGAAGCATCCCCTGGCGCCGGTGCCTCCTCCGCCAATCCGTTTTCACCTGCAAATGCATCTAAACTTTTGGAAAACTCCTGCAACGCAGTGTCAGGACGTTGAGCAGCGGCGGTGGGAGGAAGAGCGCGACTTCTAGCTCCGCTTCTAGCTCCCCCTAAAAATCCGCCACCACGTGACCCACCACTTACAGATCCCATCCCTCTCCCCATTTCAAGCTCAGCGACATCATCCAAGCCTTCCACTTCCTCTTTGCCAAGTGCCAGAGATTGTGACCTTTCAGCAACTGGCGCTTCAACTACCATCTGGTCTGATTCCTCGCTGGAATCGTACCAGAGATCGGCACCTGAATTCTCCAGCCTCTCCGGTTCCAACGCTCTCATTTCCTGTCCAGTAGATTTCGCTGGAAGGGATGCGACGCGATTCTCTTGAGGATCACTAAAGAAAAATGCTCCTGCGACCAAAAGTCCCAACAAACTCGCTGCTAAAGCCAATGGCGTCCATGAACGCCCTGAGAATGCAGGCGGCTCCACTAAACGGTTCTCCGTTTTTTGCATCTCAATCAACTCGGCCCGTTGAGAGTCGGTTAATTGGAGCGGCTCTTCCGACTGGTAGGCTGCGTCAAGCACCTCCGTCAGTTGGCGAATCCCCTCAACCGCTTCCGCCAACTCTGGCGAAGCGAGCACTGCTTGTTCGATCAATTTGTGTTCTGCAGGATCAAGTTCACCTAGTACAAAACTGGTCAGGCGAGGATCGTCATTATTAATCATGGTTCAACCTTAATTTTTGATCACACTCAAAACTTTGCGATCAGGATTCCGTGGAATCAAATGTTCTGTTCGAAAACTCAACTGAAAACGGACTTTGTCACTTCTCAAAAACACATCAACTCGCGGGCACCAATTTTTGTCTCAATTTTGCGATCGCAGTGTGGAGAATAAATCCCACGTTGCTGCTGGTTAATCCTGTCACTTCTGCGATTTCCTTGTAACTCAAACCCGCATTAAACTTCAGCCGCAACACCTCTTGTTGCCGGTCTGGTAACTTTGAGATTTGTGACATTAATCCAGTTGCGGCTTCTTGACGTTCCATTGCAGCACTGGGCTGCAATTCCGAGGCCTCAGAACTTTGTGCCAATTCATCTGCTAACTGATCTTCTGGTGCCAGTTTCATGCGACGCTCCTTACGACAAACATCAATGGCTCGATTCCGACAAACCGTAAACAACCATTGAGCAACGCGGGGGCGAATCTCATCATTCGTTTGACGACACAGTTGCAAAAAAGTGTCCTGAACGATATCTCTCGCAGATTCCAAATCACGAACGAAGTGTTGCGCATAGCGCAGCAGTGCCCCCTCATGTAGCTCGATCGCAGCGTTCACCCAGTCGGCCGAAGCGAGCTCCGAGTCTGCTAAACCCACTCCCGCTGAGATTCTTGCATCTTCCGAATCAGGTTTAATGTCATCATTCATAAAATGTTCCGTGTTATTTTTTCGCCATCAAAAAGCGAATCAGATCCCCGGTTCAATAAGACTACGAACGAACAATCGTATCCATAGGGTGCTTTTGAAAAAAAACTAAGAAAGCTCGAATACCATCATTTTACGCAAGAAATCGAAAACTGGTAATTACGGCAGCAACATTCGGTCGTTTCCGCCGCTTATTGCTCATCCCCGCTATGGCTGCGAATGGGCATGAGTGCTGTCAAGCTAAAAACCAAGGTAGTAGTCAGACCGCATAACAAAATTGCCAGCCCGAGAACCGCAAAGAGCGGCCCCATGATCCCAATCATCCCGTCTATCATTTGCTGGCTATTAACACCGACACATGCCAACAGAAATACGCTTACCAGCAAGATTCCTGCCACCCAAATAACGCCGCGGGACGCACCTTGATAATCACATCGACTCGGCGCCATATGGCTTCCAACACATAACACGAGATAGACAAAGGTCCAGAATCGAACCGTCGCTAAATTGGAGAGGGTCACGATTTCCGTAACGACCGCCACCACTGAATCCCAGACTTGCAGCAAGGAAGAGTCACCTGCCGTCAGGCGGGTCGATTCCGCAGCGTTAGCGGCGGCCTCCGGGTAGAATAGCCATAGCAAAATTGCCAATACCGCAGATCCCCCCATCAACGGAGCGATACCAATAAACAGGTTACCCATCTCCTGAAACCAATTGCCTGCTTCGAACGAGTGCCTTACATACCCCAGTCGCCCAGAATCACGATCTGGTTCAAATAGGGCAACATCATCGATTCGATGTCCAAAAACGCGGCACATGAACACATGGCTTAACTCGTGAACCGGCGTCCCCAGCCACCCCGTCCAAAGCACACTCTTCCAACCTAATCGCTCCGACATGCGTCGCTGAGTCAAATACTCAAACCAATGGATGACGACCGCGAAGGCCACAAAGGGAGCCAATAGAATCAATAATAGCTTAAACGACTCGGCAAAAAGAGAAATCGCACCTTGCCCCAAAATACCACTCGAAAGTGACCAGGAACCAACTCCGACGATCGACAATAATTGACTGATTTCGGAAGTAAAATTTCCCAACGGTTCCTCGCAAAAAAAGGGGTCTCTGTTAACTTAGACCTAGCTCTGTTAGTTTTAATCTTTCGGACTATTGTGGACGATAGCAATAACGGAAGCCAACCCAAGCTTCACCGAAATTAATCACCCTTTTCAGGCTACTTCAGTAGCCAGACGCATGAATCGACTTCGACAGAAAATCCAACGAGATGAGCTAAAACCGGGAGAGGTCTTATGCGACCATTGCACAGCCAAATGCTGTCAATATTTTTCCCTTGCCATCGATCGCCCTGAAACGGCCCAAGCGTTTGGCTACATCCGCTGGTATCTGTTACATGAATATGCCACGGTGTTCACAGAAAATAATGACTGGTTCCTGCTGGTTCACAGTCCCTGCAAACACCTCGGCGAGGACTACCGTTGCGGCATTTATGAAACTCGCCCCCAAATTTGCCAGGATTATACAACTGTAAATTGTGAGTATGACGACGGCTATACTTTTGACCGCTACTTCGAAACAGCCGAACAGGTCGAAGAATACTCCAATGCCCGTTTCCACGACTACCGCGATTTCCGAACTCCCAAACCGGGTCTTCCAGTTATCCAGTAAACTCCGCCTGCCCAGATTTCAGTTCAGCGTTTCATCAACTCCCCTCTCACCACGCAGATTTGCGATATGTCAAACCAATTGATTCAACCTCGAACGCTCAGCGGATTCCGGGACTTCCTTCCAGAAATGATGATCCCGCGAGAGAAACTGATGGAGACCGCACGAAGAGTGTATCGATCGTACGGATTTGTTCCAATCGATACTCCAACTTTGGAGTTGTCAGAAATCCTCTGCGGCAAAGGAAGTGAAGAAACTGATCGGCAGATGTATCGGTTTCAGCATGGTAAGCGAGATGTCGCGATGCGGTTCGATTTAACTGTCCCGCTAGCGAGATTCGTTGCTCAACACCACAACGAATTAGGAATGCCATTCAAGCGCTACCACATTGGTAATGTCTGGCGTGGTGAGCGGCCTCAAGCGGGAAGGTTTCGCGAATTCGCGCAATGCGATTTCGATACAATTGGAACCAACTCAATCGCCAGTGATATCGAAACGGTGCTCGTCATCAACGACCTGATCCGAGCTATCGGTTTTGAGCAATTTAAAATCCGCTTAAACAATCGCAAAGTCCTCAACGGTATTCTCGAAAAAGCAAACCTGGCGGAGCACAGCGTTGCGGTCCTGAGAGCACTCGACAAATTACCAAAAATTGGCCCGGAAAAAGTCCGCTTGGAAATGCTGGAAACTACCGGTGCGCCCGATTCGGCAATCGACCAAATTTTAATGCTTTCCCAAATCTCGGGTACCAATCGCGAGATCATCCAGCAGCTTGGTTCGCTCTGCGCGGGCAACGAACTTGCCGAGCAGGGACGCGAGCAGTTGGCGGACGTCATTGATGCCACAGAGGCTCTCGGTCTGACAGAGAACAATTTAGAGATCGACGTCTCCATTGCCCGCGGTCTGGACTATTACACCGGGACAATTGTGGAAACGTTTCTAACCGACCTTCCGAGCTTTGGCAGCATTTGCTCGGGCGGGCGTTACGACAACCTCGCTCAACTCTATACCAAACAACAACTGCCTGGAATTGGTGCCTCACTTGGTCTCGACCGACTACTCGCCGCGATGCAACAACTTGACTTGTTACCCAAAACGAAGACGACGGCTGAAGTCATGATTGTCCAGTTTGATAAATCCAAACTAAAGGAGTACCTCAAACTTGCAGCCGATCTCCGCAGTCAAGGAATTGCCGTAGAACTCTACCCCGAATCAAAAAAACTAAATCAACAATTTAAATACGCAGATCGACGTGGGGCGCGAGCAGTCATCATTGCCGGCACTGATGAATTTGCCGCTGGCGTGGTGCAAGTCAAATGGCTTGCCGACGGCACGCAAACCGAACTCCCGTTGACTGAAAATTCAACTGAAATAGCAGAATGGTTGATTACCCGTTGCACAAAATAATGATCTTTATTTGGCAATCACGGATCCACGTTAAACCGTTTTTGCAGGTAATGGCGACTGAACGTCAAAGGAAACTACTTTTTCCGACCACCACAACCTGAGTTCGAGGTTTGTCAGAACCTCACCAATTAAATAAACTAGTGTTCACCGATCTAACACCACTTTGATTTCGACCGACGAGATTCCTGAATGTACGAACAAACTGAGTATTTATATGCTTATGGCTTAATTGCAGCCTTCCTGCTTTTGGGCATGTTAGTTGTTTGTATCCCTCGGCCTCGCAAAAAAGGGTTCATCGATCCGCAACAAGCCGAAAAAGAAAAGCGGCTTAAAACAAAGAAGAAAGCTCAAATGAAGGCGGTTAAAAAAACCCAAAAGGCGAAAAAGAAGCGAGCAAAGGCCAACGCTAAAAAGGTCAAAAGTCGTTCCTAATCAGTTTTTTGATTTCAGACCACGCTTTTTGGGTCAGACGTTCGATTGATCTTTTATTCGTTTCGAACGGAGTGCGAACCACCACACGCCCAGAAAAAGACCCATGACTCCGATGACAATCAACGGCCTTCGGTAATCCGTCGACGCTTGCGTTTGAAAGGCACCAAACGCAATGATAGCCCCCCATAAAATCAGCCCTGCGAATACGTAAAGGGTAGCCTTCGATGATTTCGATTGAGGGTTCGTTAGTTTTTCTGGTTCGCTCATAATTTAGCCGGGTTGAATTTGACCGTTGCCCGCATGATACCAGCAAACCAGTTTTCTCGCAGGGGATCGACTCGCAAGATCAGACGGCTCGTCTCAAAACAATTGATTTGCTTAGCCTTTCGGCGAAGTGACTAACAATAATTCACTTTATCAATTCCTGCGTTCGCAACTCAGCTTGACGACTTCGATTGTTCTTCAAGATTTTAACCGGCACAGAACCAATTGAAAAATGATCAGCAGACTGCAACATTCCGCGGACAATACAATCTCCACGAATCTCAGCTGGAATTGGAAGCGTCACTTTAAACGGCCCCGCCCCCACTGGGATCGTCTTGGTTACCCAAACCAGATCATGCGTCTTTTCGTACGTGCGCTGGTACTCTCTCAATGACTCGTTGCTCGAATCGTATTTCACCCGGCGACGTGGGCGCTCGCGAAACCGATCGCGAGGGTAGGCCAATTCAATCCTTAGGTCACCGGATTTTGGAGAAACCCCGGACACCTGCAATTGATTTTCGAGCGTTGGAAAGTGCTTCACTTGTAGTTCCAATGGATCCGGACGCTTCAGCCGAAGCAGTGGATCGCCAATCAGTTGAATCAATTGGGCATGTTCTAAAC
>Ga0208964_1000121_pt1 | contig 44270 bp, 31 predicted proteins | sample AOAMet1_08_M0_20_2_FD_188227 | JGI IMG/M metagenome (GOLD analysis project Ga0208964, IMG submission 188227) | Ammonia-oxidizing marine microbial communities from Monterey Bay, California, USA - CAN11_08_M0_20 (SPAdes) | ecosystem: Environmental > Aquatic > Marine > Intertidal zone | place... | reverse complement strand
AAGGAAGGATTTATGCATCAGACCAAGGTGGTGCGGGTTTGTATCGGATGACGGTTAAAGAGAGCGGCCCTCCGATCGTTGAAAAGGTATCGGTCGATTCATTAGAAAAACTGTCGGGCGCGCAGGGATTGCTTTGGGCGTTTGATAGTCTTTGGTTTCATCGTAATGGGGGCCATCTTTATCGTCTTACCGATTCAAACGGAGACGATAAATTGGATTCAATGACAGAAATTCCCAGTACAACGGGCGGAGGCGAACATGGAAACCATGCTTTGATTCTCACCGAGGATGAAAAAGGTATTTTTGTCGATAGTGGTAATCACTCGAAACTGGCGGCTCATACGGCATCACGGGTCCAAAGTTGGGCTGAGGATCTGCTTTTGCCGCGGATGCCAGATTCGAATGGACATGCCAACGGAATCATGGCACCGGGAGGATGGGTGACTCGACTTGATCCTGAGACGAATGAGCAAGTGGTGCATGCGATTGGGTTTCGAAATCAGTATGACATCGCATTAAATCAGGCTGGGGATTTGTTTACTTATGATGCGGATATGGAGTGGGATTTAGGTTCTCCATGGTATCGGCCAACTCGAATTTGCCATGTCGTTAGTGGAGCTGATTTTGGTTGGCGGCACGGTTCTGGAAAGTGGCCAGCCTATTATGAAGATAGCCTCCCTGCGGTTGTCGACATTGGACCGGGGTCTCCGACCGGCGTCGTCTCCGGCGCTGGATTGAAATTTCCGACCCGATATCAAAGTGGACTGTTTGCCTTGGATTGGACATTCGGCACGATTTACTCAATCGATCTAAAATCGGTAGGAGCTGGTTATACCGGAACAGCCGATCCATTTGTTTACAGTTCTCCACTGCCAGTAACGGATGCGATTGTTGGTCATGACGGGGCGTTGTATTTTGCCGTCGGTGGGCGAGGCGCTCAAGCGGCTGTGTTTCGAGTTCGCTATGTTGGTGATGAGTCCTGCGCTCCGCCGGCTAAACCAAGTTTAACCGAGGTTCAATTGCGACGGCGGACGCTTGAGAAATACCATGGCGTTACCAACGCAAAGGCTGTAGATGACGCATGGTCAGAGCTTTCAAGTGAAGATCGGTTTCTTCGTCACGCTGCTCGCGTGGCGATTGAAAGTCAACCGGTCGAGCAATGGGCGAATCGCGTGTTAGGTGAATCGAACCCACAAGCAAGGATTACAGGTGCGGTCGCCCTTGCACGAATGGGAGATTCGGCGCATCAACAATCGCTGTTTGATTCGCTAACAAGTCTCAACCCTGAAGATTTATCGGAGTCACAGCTTCTGGGGTTATTGCGTGCTTATTCGCTAGGCATGATCCGACTGGGGGATTTAACGAAAAAACAGAGGACGGTTTTAACCAAAGAACTAGATCCGTTGTTTCCGCACGCCTCACCCGATGTGAACACCGAACTCATCCGTGTGCTGACCTTTCTAAGAAGCGAGACGGTAGCGAAAAAAGCGATGGAGTTAATTAAAAATCGAAATTCACCGGAAACGCCAAAGTGGTCGGAATTAATCTCGAGAAACAGACGGTATGGCGGATCAATCGAGCGAATGTTGGGTAATCATCCACCCACCCGCGAGATTGGATACGCATTCATGCTACGTAATCTTCGTGAAGGTTGGTCGCTGGATTCACGACGCGAATATTTTGAATTCCTGAATGCCGCAGCAAAGACAGCAGGTGGAAATTCGTTTTCCAAATATTTAACGCGAATACGAGACGAGGCACTTACCAATTGTACGAACGCGGAGCGGGAGGCGCTTGAATCAATTACTGGTGAAGACTTTAATCCAGTTCCCGATTTCGAATACGCGGCGCCTGTTGGTCCCGGGCAAAAATGGACGGTCGAAACCGTATCAAAGCAGGTCAAAAATAAGTCTAATTTTGAGCGTGGACGTTCATTGTTTTTCGGTGCTGGCTGTGCTCAGTGCCATCGGGTACGTGGACTCGGTGGAAGCGTAGGCCCTGACCTCACGAGTGTTCCTAATAAATTTGATCGCAATTATGTGATTGAGACGATCATTCACCCAAGCCGCAATATTTCTGATCAGTACAGTTCGTCGCTGGTCGTCTTGGCGGACGGGCGTCTGATTGAGGGAATCGTAACCGAGCAAGACGGGGGTAAGATGGCGATTTATCCCGGGACGGTGGGGGCGGATCCAATTGTTGTTGCGAAAGATGAGGTCGATGAAATTCGCCCGTCAAAGGTATCTCAAATGCCAGAAAATCTGTTGGATAAATTGAATGCCCAGGAGCTCAACGATTTGATGGGCTATTTGATGACGGGTGGCGATGCCAAGCACCGGCAATTTAAAAAATAGAGGCAAGCAGCGAATTAGGGAGACTATCAATGTCGACAGTGGGGAACATATTTGGCAACGCACCGCGTAAGCCAATGTGTCCCTGTTGGGTTATTTGCTAATTTTTCTAATCCACCACCGCAGGCCAACGAAAAGGAATCTCCAGTCCTTTAAGAACTCTGGAGGTTTTCCTTCGAATGCATGACCAATGAATTGGAAAACCCATCCAGCTACAAATAGGGTGACTCCCGCGTACAAACACCAGAGCCAGAAAAAACCAAATGGCATCAGTAGTAATCCGATGACAATGGTTGGAATCCCAATCGTGTGGCAAACCTGATTTATGCCATTTTGGTGGCTCAATGCGTATTCATCGACCCAGTCATCGACGTCTCTTCCAAATAATTTTTTGTTGCCCATGTTGAATAGTCTATCGTTGTGGCTTCATTCCGCAAATGAAATCGCCAATCGAAGCTCTCGAGTTTTGACCTATTAGCCTTTAGTGCTTTGTTTTTGGGACGACTGATTGGGCGATCGAGGGGAGTTCTTGGTTCAAGGCGGAACGAAAACAAAGGTAAGAGGATAAAGCGTAGTTCACGAGAAAGGAATCAAGGAGGGGTGGTCGTTTTTTATAATCATTGGGAATATAAGGCGTCGTTGGTTATCATTTAGTGACCGCTCGGTTCCTTTTTTTATGAGCGAAGACGCTCGCAACTCCCTCCCCGGTTGATACGCTAATGATGTCGAAACAAAAACTAGCTTGCAAACTGCTCTGTTGGTTGCTTGTTGCTAATGCAGGAATTAGCGGCGAACTTTTTGGGCAGGATCTTTCCCACCGAAAATCTGATCTCACACTGACAGTCCAGGACGCTTTTGGAAATCCGCTTGGGGATGCGATTGTTGACATCCGCATGAAAAAGCATGCCTTCAAATTTGGCACTCAAGTAAGGGATCGTTTTTTTTCAATTAGCGAAACTGAATTTCATTCGCTCAACGAGACTCAGAAACAAAATCTACTTCCAAATTTGACTGATTTGGGGCAATCACGTTACACGCCTGATTGGCAGGATGCCGTAAATTATCGGCAGGCTGTTTTGTCAAATTTTAATCACGTTGTCCCAACGGTTGGATTGCAGTGGGTTGCGTTTGAAAATAGTGGTCCGGCAATTCCAGACCGTGCGATTTCACTAGCACAGGGAAATGGTTTATCTGTGACGGGTGCGTCGGTTGTTTGGCAGCGTGATCGCTGGCCGACTCCAGTTGAATTTCGCCCGGAGTCATCGTTTGACGTGCAGGACTTTCACGATCGCTTGATGGAAGACCGTCTCGGTACTGACGGAATCATGGGAAGGTATAGTGAATCGGGTGAGGGGCCTGCAATTACGGACTGGAAAGTACTCAACGAGCCGATTCATGAAAGCTATTACGCTGATACTTTTGTCGAAGCTGGAATTTATGACAATGAGGTTGAGGCGCTGGCAGACTACTTTGTACGAGCAGAGAGTATCCGCCCTGATTCGGTACTTTCGATCAATGAATTTAATATTTTAAATTCTGGCAGTGATAACGCTGTCATTGAATATCGAGACCTTGTCAATGATCTACTCGCTGCGGGAGCGCCGATCGATCGGATTGGCGTTCAAGCGCACATGTCACGCAACGACGTTTCTAAAGCGGATATTGTCCGTCGGTTGAATATTCTCGCGGAGACTGGCTTGGGTATCGAAATTACAGAATTTGACTCGCGGGATGACGCAGATCAATTGACTCCACAGGAACAAGAACAAGTCTTTCGGGATATGTTGGAGGCCTCATTTGAAAGCCAGTCTGTCGACGGGTTTATCATGTGGGGCGTTTGGGATCCCGGCCATTGGCGTGGAAACGCTCCTCTTTACGATGAAGATTGGAACGTGAAAGAGGAGGCAGCTCCATGGTTTGATTTGGTAAAGGGAGATTGGATGACCGAATTGGATGGAATCAGTTTGGATAGCAATGGACAGTGGGCTGCGGCGGATGGAGTGTTTAGCGGATTGTATGATTTTACCGTGACGGTCAACGGAGAATCGAGATTATTTAGCGGTTACGATCTTGGAAGCGATGGAAGCTTTATTCTCGCTGTTCCCGAACCGGGAGGCGTTGTGTTTCTGCTCGGTATCGCCGTTTTAGGAATTGGGCGGCGTCACCGTAGAGTGCCCGTTTGACACACTGTCGGGGTATTTGAGAATTTCCAATTCTTGGGAAATCCACGACGCTTTCATGTCTGATCTCTTTGCGGTGCTAACCAGCCAAGCTTGCGAGACCACTATTTTTTGAGAGCTCGAGGTTGAGAAATTCGGGTGGGTGCAGCGCCGTACCTGAGCCTTTGACACGATGCCGTTTCTCGGCGAATTACCAATTAATTAGGCAAAACAGGCTCGGATCATTGCAATTTTGGCCGGTCTTCGGTAATTTGTGAAAGCGTTTTCAAGAATGTTCCGCACCGCTCAATCTGGATTGACATGAATTTAATTTACCTTCCGACTCTCGTTTTATTGGGGGCAGTGATCGGCTGCTCAAATCAAGCTAACATGCAAGCAAATAATCAGTCGACGCCTTCGGACAATGTACGGGTTTTTCAAGCGGAAGATCTTACTGGTTCGAGTAAGGAATTTAAAACGGAAGCTGGTGACACGAGTGTCGTCAATATGAATGAACCAGGTTGGTTATCATTTGATATGGATTTCGGCGTTGCCGCACGTTACCGGGTTCAGGTTTTTGCTCAGGCTGCCGCTGACGCTCAAGTGTGGGTCGAAGACTACGTCGATAATACTGACGGTCGAACCTACAACGTTACCGGTAGCATCCCTGTTACTCCCACGGATGAGGTTTCTGAATTCTTCATTGAGGGAAGCCCTTTCAACAAAGGGTCACATAAAATGAAATTTCATGTTTCAAACGGGAGTGTATCGATCGACCGAGTCGTGTTTACCCCGATGGTAGAGCACCAGATTACGCCAGAGAGTCTAACTCAGAAGATGGATGGAGATGAGTGGAAGTTAGCTTGGTCTGATGAATTTGATGAAGACGAAGTTGACGATGCGAAATGGACTTACGACGTAGGAAACTGGGGCTGGGGAAATAATGAACTTCAGTATTACACGGTTAAGCGTAAGGAGAATGCCAGACTTGAGGATGGCAATTTAGTGATCGAGGCTCGTAAAAACGATGATGGCAAAAGCTGGACTTCTGCCCGCCTGACCACACGAGGTAAGGTAAGTTTCCTCTATGGGAAAATTGAGATGCGGGCTCAAGTTCCTCGCGAACGCGGAAACTGGGCAGCCGGCTGGACTCTCGGCGATACTTATCGCGATGAGATTAGCTGGCCCTACTGCGGCGAAATCGACATTCTTGAATCAGTTGGTTTTGAAGTCAATGATGAGACTGGAGATGGAATCGCCCATGCAACGGTTCACACGCCGGCGTATTACTTTAAGATCAACAATCAGATCAGTAGCACAAAAAACATTCCCAATATGGCCGGTGAATTTCACACCTATGCGGTTGAATGGACGCCAACTGAAGTCAGAGGCTACGTCGATGGTGAACAGTATTACGTTTACGACAAGACCGCTAATGACAAGGAATGGCCGTTTAACAAGGCTCAAAACCTGATTCTTAATCTAGCGATGGGCGGAGGATGGGGCGGTGCCAAAGGGCTGGACGAGTCGATCACTTCACAGAAGTTCATCATTGATTACGTTCGAGTCTATAGCAAAGAGTAAATGTAAGGTGGGGTTCTCAGGAACGACTTTGGCTTGACTGTTTTCGGGCCAGAGTCTGCTTGGACTGATCGTGAATCTCTAAAACTATCAAGGTGCTTATTTGAAAGTTGGAGGTCCCGTGAAAGTGTCGGTCCAGTTGATGACGTTGATGGTTCTATTCTGTTTAGTTCTCGGCAAACCCGCGACACTGAGAGGTGTTCAGCAAACTCCGATTTCCGACCGTATCTTAGTTTCTAATTCCCGCACGAGTCTTGGTACGCAGAAAAATTTAACGGCTTCTGTTCGTGTCGGCGATTTGAATGCAGACGGGAATATCGATGTTGTCGTTGCCAACGGTAGACATTGGCCGCAGCAGAATCTTATTTTCCTGAACCAGGGAAATGCTCGTTTTAATCAAGTCTGGTCGCTGGGGGCCAATCAATCGACATCTTACGCTTCAGAGATCGCGGATATGGATGGTGATGGTGATCTCGATGTCGTTGTTGGAAACGATATGGCGCCGAATTTACTCTTTCTGAATAACGGGCGTGCTGAGTTCCAGAAGGGTGTGCCGTTCGGGACCGTCTCGAGTGTGCGAAGTCTGACCTTGAGTGACCTGGATAGCGATGGTGATGTCGATGTTTTGGTGACTTGCCGTGGTCGCCAAAATTACTTTTGTTTAAATGATGGTAAAGCGAATTTGGGAACTCCCAAGCCATTTGGCGAGCAGAGTGATTCGACGATCGATGTGGTCGTCGCGGATTTGAATCGTGATGGTTTCAATGATCTCATACTTGCTAATCGTGACCATCAGCAGAATTTCGTTTTACTAAACGATGGAAAACTTGGGTTCGGTCAGAAGATCCCATTTGGAACCGGAACGGACGAAACGCGTTCGGTTGCGGTGGGCGATCTTAACGGTGACGGCCATCTCGATCTGGCACTTGCAAACATTGGTGAGCCGAATCAGATTTTATTTGGAAATGGTAAGGGAGGTTTTGGCGATTCAAAATTGTTAAGCGAATCCCGCAACAGTTCCTACGCGGTTGCTCTCGCTGATATGAATCAGGATAAAGTGCCGGATTTAGTTTTTGCCAACGTCGGCCAAGCCAATACCATGTATTTGAATCAAGGTGACGGAAAACGTTACGCAATCTCTCAATTTGGTTTACCAGAGACGAGAACATACGGGCTGGTAGTAGAAGATTTTAATGGTGATTCCTATCCGGATGTTTTGACCGCTAATTCAGACGCATTGAACTGGGTCTATCTGAATCGGCCCTTGAATCGCGCTAAACGCAAGATTAAAGAGTGAAGCCTCGATAGAGATTCTGAGCTAATCTATTTGATCAACCGGTGATGTCTAGCTGTGTCCCTGATTCAAGCGGGGCAGTTGGAGGAGCGTCGCGGGCAGCGGATTGGAATTCGTTTTTTCCATTTCCCTCCCGGTCGGTTGTTTCGAGAGTGTCCGAAATGGAGGGATTGTCAACCTTCAGCTCTTTGGGCGAATGTCGCTGTGCATTGCGCGACCTTAGCGCTTGGTAGGCTAAGTTCATGTCAGTGCTTCCATTGATTCCAGAGGTTGCATCTGTTTTCATGATTGGATCCGGTGAGTCGTTTGAGTGACTGGAGTTATTTAGATTCGACTCCATAGCTTGCAAATATTTTTCAAGGTTTACGGCCCTGGCCGAGAGGACCGGCTTCACCAAGTTGGCTCAACCAGCGCTGTTTGGTTTTTGGGTTTTCGACAGTGCCTTTGACCTCAATTTGCAGGATGCGTTCACTGCTCTTGTGATAGAGTTTACTGAGAAGTGGGATATCATATCTGTCGCGACCGAAGACCGAGTGAAATTTGAAGTCGAGGTCTTGGTCGAGATTCATATTTCCTTCGCCACTGAGAGAGATGGCATTGCCGGTAAATTTCATCTGGTCGAAGTTGATCTCATCACCCTGGACATCGAAACTGATATTAGCAGTATCAAAAGCGTGATCATCTTGGAGATTGAGGATCGTTAACAGTCGCAAGAAGATTGGGAGTTCATAAATTTTTGCGTCATAGATTTGAATTGCTCCGCGACCTGCTTGAGACTGAATTCCTTCATAGTCCCCTTCGAGTTCGATTTGTGCGCGGCTTGTGCCAGTGATATTTTGAGCATCAGTCCCAAATTCTTTACAGGATTCCTTCAAGCAGCCGTTGGTTAATTCTGCATCGAGTCGGTAACGATTCATTCCCGCTGTTTCCATTTCAGCATTAAATACAACTTCGCCTTTGTGCATTCTGCCTTTAATCGGCGGGTACCTTACCGGGCTATTTTCAGCACCGAGTCGAATGTTATTTTTATTGCCCGCTAAAATAACCTGGTCATCCAGCCAAATGGGTCCAGTAATTTCGGTGACTTGGTGGCCGTAGATAGAGATCGTATCAAGATTGATTTTTCCACTGCATCGGGAAGAAACCTGATCGGAGATTCCACTCACAGTGACAAATCCATAGATGTTTTCGACCGGCATGCCGATCATCATCCGGGCTCCACTAAAATCAAATCGAACGTCGGACCATGATAGTTTTGCCTGCAGAGGGCCATTGCCCAGAATGGTTGGTTGCCCCGGTTGATTTTGAATTGGTTGGCGGCCCGCGCTCTCAACCTTTAAAGCGCCACTGACGCCAATGATTCCCTCAAATTCGAGTTGCCTGATTGCCGGCGCAATCTCTTTAGGAACAGCGTCAATAAGATCACCATCAACCTTTAGTGATGAGACTTCCATTTGATCGATGCTGATAAACCAGTCATTGTTCGTGTACGCACCGCTTCCTTCGCAGCTAAGTTTTGTGCGACCGTGATTCCCCTGAATATTGGTGAGTTTGACTTTGCCGTCTTTGACATTGACCTGTCCAGTCAGGTCTTTCACTTCGTAAGGAAACCAAACGGGAAGAATTGATATTTGATTGGAATTGGGGCGAATGTTGCGGGCACCCATCCTCGCTGTCATTGCCAACTCGACCTCCGGTGCACCCGGTGGCATGGTCATGTCTACTTTGAGTTGATCGAGCGTGCCGCGAATGCGGAGGCTATCCCAAATCTCTCTAAGTTCACTTGTGAGAGAATATTTGAGCGTATCATCGAGAGGGATTGATTCGCAAAGAAAGGTGACGTCGAGTCCTTCGTTGGGGTTCCAATAACCATCGCAGTTAACTCTTCCCTGATGGTTTTTTCCGGTAAGATTGCGAAAGCGATAATCGTTATTTTGGATTTGAATAAGGCCGTCAATTTCGTTAATCGGGTAATCAAAATTGTCGTGTCGGATTGAACAGTTTTTTAGGCGAACATCGAATTCGCGGTTCACGTCGCCGTTGGGAGAATTCTTAAAAACCCGTCCTGTCCCGCTGACTTGTCCTTGAATGCCAAACCGATTGATGACGGATGCCATTTCAGGGTGTGCGTTGATGGCATCTCTCATCTTTTGGTCAATCGGCAAGGCGCCTGGAGCTGAGATGTTGACTTCATAGGTCGGCGATTTGCCAACGCCGCGTGCGCTCCCCTTGAGCGTGATTAGATCGTCGCCGGAATTAGATTGAACGTAGAAGTCACATTTTTCATTGTTTAGGGTTACCTTCCCCCGGCAATTTGAAATTTCATAGGGAAGTTTAATGAATGAAAATGACATGTCCGTCAAATCAGCGTTGATTGATCGATTCAGCGAGTCACCGTCGTATTCAAGTTCGAAGCCAATGTCACTGGTTCCCGAGGGGGAATACTCGTTACAAAATTTCGTGCAATATTCGGGGAACCATTTGATGAGTCGCTCTTGATTGCTGAAGTTAAAATTGTCGAGACGTCCGTTCAGTTTGTATTGTTCGGGGGCCAGCACAAACCCGCGATGCCAATAGTCACACTTAAATTGCGCCTCGCCAAATCGGGCGGTTGCATTTTTTATAGAGAGAAATTCGTTGTCATGTCCGATGCTTGATTGAAATTCGAAGCTGCCATTTTGAATTGGAAAGGGAAGTCGATTGTCGTCAATTGTAAGTTGCTCAACCTGGGCGTCGATTTGGATTTCAGGAATTTCCTCGAGTGTTGCGAGTCCCTGTGCTTCGACCTTCAAGTTAATTTTTCCAGAGACCGCTCGAAGCTCTTTCATTTGGTCTTGCATGTCTGCCGGTAATAACTTGATTAGGCCGCTGGAAAGCTGGGCGTTGGTGGCGCTCAGTTTCGCTTTCCATTGCTTAGTGGGCGGGTGAAGGAATCCCTGGAAAGCTATTTTCGAAATCGCTTTACTCTCAAATGCTCCATCAAACTGCTGGTACTTATTTCCTCCGTTTAGCCGCGGGCCAAGTCTGAAATTTACATTGGTTAGTGTGATAGGCGGATTGTTAACATTTTGCTCATCAACCATTCGAATTTCACAGTCTCGGAATTCAATTTGAATTGGATTCTCTGAATCTGTTTTTGGGAGCGAGTCAATAATGTTGCTGAAATCCCATTCGCCATTTTGGTCGCGAACAAGTGTTATTTTAGCGCGTGTGATGTCGATCTTTTCGATCGGAAGATCTGAGGCAATTAGCTGCGCCATCGAGATCGGGGCATGAATAAATGCCTCGTAGATTTCCAGATGAGAATGCGGCTGAGAGGGAGCACCTGACGCTAGATTCAGGCTTACATAATTTAGCTGAAGTCCCCTGCCCTCGTGGAATCGAGCTTGCTCGAGGTTAAAGGTCAAGTCTGTACCCTGAAGGACTTCGTCGACTTTGTTGGATATTTGCTTCTGAAGCTGACTCTGGACAGTCTGTTTAAAGAGCATGAATGCCACGCCGCCCACCATCGCAAGGACCGCGAGGAGGCGCAACAACCGTCCAAACGAGAACCTGTTCGCCGGGTGCCGCGATGTCGATCGAAATGTAGGTTGCTGAAATTGCACAAAATTCTCATCAAGATTGGAATCAAGCCGAATGGTAGTGGTAGTCGGTAGATTTCAAAAGATGAGTTTTCGTTACTAGAGTCTGTGGGTGCGTAAAAAAAGGGACTCCCGATGGAAGTCCCTTGATTGCGTTGTAAGTGCTAGCCCTTTTTGCCTTCCATTGGGAAGGCATGGCAAGAGCACGACTGTTTCTTAGTGTCCATCGTTAAGGGATACAGGTTTGTATCCACCTTTCGACTTAAAGTAGAACCACATTGCAATGTAGCAAAGCAACATGATCAATGGGAAGATTGTCATACTGGCAAGTGCTTTTTGCCCACTTCCAGATTTGGCGGCCTCAATTTTACTTTCCAGTCCCGGATCAGCCTTTTGAAGTTCTGCAATTTTATCTTTATTTAAAGTCTGGTAAGAAATAATCTCGTAGATACTCTCGTCTGTCAAAAGTTCGTCTTCCTGAACTTCTGCTACCAGCGGTTTGACCGCCTGAATTTCTTTGTCAGCTTGAAGTGCACCAATGTAGGGAAAACCGAGGGTACCTACTGCTAACATTCCAATTCCGGAGATTGCGTTTAGCGTTAAAGCTCCACCGCGGGGAGTTTGTTCAGAAACAATTCCCAACATGGTAGGCCAGAAAAAGGTTTTTCCAAGAGCATACAAAGTTGCCGCTGCAAAAATTAATGCAACGCCTTGTGCAAAGGAAAGGAAGTACAGGCCAGCGATTGCCAGGACGCAACTAACCATTAACAGTCCAAGAGCCGAAAGATTGTGTACGATTGGCCCTGCGAAGAAACGCAAGACCATCATGATGAACGAGGTATAAACCAAAATCCAGCCACCATCGAATGTGACGACTGTTCCCATGATGCCCGAGATCCAACCATCGGTACCGATTTCAGTCGTTGCCAATGGCATCATGATGAGGATTAGGACGAACATGAGCGGACGTCCAAGGCTTTTGGTGTACAATCCGAAGGCGACCACCATGGCGACTCCGATTCCCATAAAGGCGTATTTGTTGCCATCGGGGAAAAAGTCCATCAGTTGAAGGGTCACAAGGAAGCCAACGACAGCCGCTCCCAGAATACCAAATTCAGAGAGCATGTCCTTGTAGCTCACGCCTGCTGCGACACGTTCCTGTTGGGGGAACTCAACTTTGATTAGCATCACGAAGTAGATGATTGCTGGGATTGCAATCGTTGCCAATTTGATAGTCCACGGAAGTTCTCCCATGAAGATGACTAGAATTCCTGCAATGACGAGTCCGCCTGGCCAGCCAGCATGTAGGATATTTAGCCATTTAGTTTTGTCTTTGTCAAACATGGTTGCAACGACGGGGTTGATAAACGCTTCCACCGTTCCGTTGCCTAACGCGAGAATCAGACCGCCCCAGTAAATCAGAAACTTGGCTGTTTCGGCATCTGTCTCAATGATCGACAAAGCATAAACACCCATCACAGCCCAAGTGAATTGACAGGCGAAGGCGAACATCATCGAAAATTTGTAGCCCACCTTGTCGATGATGAGGCTGAAAATAATGATACTTAAAGCAAAGGGCCAGACTTGAATTCCCTTGAACGCACCGACTTGAGCGGGGTCGAGTTGGAGTGCGCCAACAATTGCGGGGTCATCTAATAAAAACATTCGGGTAATGAATCCGAATGCGGTGGTAATGAGTGCGATAAAACAGCCCCAGAACAAAAACATATTTGTTTCGTTCTCAGCCTGACTCACAGTGGTGTCTGACATGCTTGGTTACCTATGAAATAGTTTAGTGGAAGTGGGCCACGCAAAACTCAATTGAATGATCGATGCAAGAGTTGTTGATTCGCCCATTGGTGATTTGACTTTAGCCGAACAGTATAACCATCAAAATTAACCATGGAAACCAAAAACATTCACCTTCCCAAGGATTGTTACCAAGGGCAGTTGAGTTTTAGGTACATTCGCCCCTATTTAACATCAACGGCTTGAAAAAAAGAGGTTGAGAGGCCCATGAACGCCTAGGTTGGCTCGTTTTGACGAGTAAAAATAGCTTTCGATTCCTTTTTTTCAAACCGGATGGTGCAAGGCAGGTTCAATATCTGATCTTGAGGCGTGAACAATGCTGCGGATATTTTGGACCACCAAGCCGAACTCATCGCTTGTCTGGGCCATTTTTTGCGAATCCAAAGTTCCCGCAGCCAAGTGCGAATGATTAAATCGGAGTCCTGGGTTAGCGATTCACATTGGAGCACGATTTGATGAGTGGATTCCTGATCGATGATTCGATCTAGTTGTTGCGAAGTCTCAATCAAAAAGCCGTCCAGCTCTCGGGCTTGATTTCCCAGACGCGTAATTGACTCGGTCACTGCACCGCCGAATCGCTCTTTTAACACCGGTATCAGCTCGTTTCTTAAATAATTGCGAGTGTAATTTGAGTCGAGGTTTGATTGGTCTTCTTGTGTTTTTTGCCCAATTGCATCGAGATATTGAACGATTTCATGGCGTGTTACGCCCAGCAAAGGCCGCACGATGGTCAGAGCATCGCTGGCGAGTCGTTTCGAAGGGATTCCCGCGAGGCCGCTGATTCCAGTGCCTCGGAAAAAACGAAATAGAATCGTCTCCACTTGATCGTCCAAGTTGTGCCCCATCACCAAGTAGCGTGCTCCAGATTCGTTTGCCATGGCGTGAAGCCGTTTGTATCGAAAGTTTCTCAGGTCTTCTTCGGAGTGGCCGATGATCTGGTTTTTTTCGGTTGAGCGTTCAATGAAAGCCAGATTAAGTTCAGCCGCAAGGTTGGCCACAAATTCGGCATCCCGATCTGATTCTGGACCGCGTAGTCCGTGATTGACGTGAGCAATGACCAGAGATTCCTTTGCTGCCGAGGAGAACGATTCCGCGTTCGCCAGCAAGGCTCGTAAAACCGCGACGCTGTCGGGGCCACCCGATACGGCGACCAATGTTTTGAATGGTGTCCAATCAACACATGGAAAAGCGAGGTCAACTTTTTGTTCGAGCTTTTTCAAGGGAGCTTATTGCTACTTTAATGGATTGATTGTGTTCTTGTTTAGTTTTGCTACAATGCGTTCGAGCGAAGATTTTTAAAATACAAGATCATCGCTCGAACGTAATTTTAACAGCTGACTTTGTGACACAACCCTAGGAAGGGTCTTTAAGTTGGCAATGAGCTAAGAAAATTGAATCGTTGGTATCTTTCCGAGAAATCCAGCACATTCTCCTACGGTAAGCCATGGATTTTGTCTATCTAATCCTGAGCGTCTTTTTACGGCTTTCACCAGCTGTGCGCAAGTTGTCCCCTGTAATTTCCGGGGAGCGTCATCGCCCCTCAGATTTGGTTGAACTTGCGTTTTTGATTCCGTTGGTCGGATGGGTTTCGGTTTCGGTTCAACACCGTTTGGATGCCAGTTGGCTTACCAGACGGGTGCGGCAGCTAAATGAATTTCATTGGTTGTCGTCATTGAATCGTTGCGACGAACCGCGTTTGGGTCGTAAATCTTTTCAGCGGGAGTCTCCAGTACCCCGTCTGTTCGCTTTGGACCTGGTCCAGCGGATATTTAAAGATCCGGCTTGATCTTGATCCGCTGTCATAACATTCAATTCTTACTTGTTGCCGACCACTAGATCTGGTTTAGGATTGTCGTCACTCCAGATATAAGAGAGGGGTGGTTGATGTTAGCAATGACAACTCCCGAGATGATTTTTGCCGCCGTTGGTTTGGCGGTTGGGGTTGGGATAGTTTTATTGTACGGGGTCGCGATTGGTCGAGGGGCGAAGGCCAAAGCCCAATTAGTTCTCGACGAAGCACAGCGTAACGCTGAAGCGAAAGTCAAAGATGCGGAAGTCGCTATCAAGGAAGTCGAATTAAAACGTGAGGCGGAGGCCGAACGTGCGTTGAGTAAATCGCGAGAAAAAATACACCAACGTGAGCGTCAGTTGGATAAGCGAGAATCCGGGATGCACCAGTTGGGAGATGACTTAAAAAAGCAGGAGCAATTTATTGAGTCGTCTCAAAATCGCTTGAAGGTCAAATTAGAGCAGATCAGTCAAACGGAAAAGGATCTAAACGACATTCTTGAAAAGCAGCGACGTGAACTGCATCAGATGACGGGACTCGACAAAGACGAGGCAACCAAGCGTCTGCTCAAGTTGTTGGAAGACGAACTTGAGGATGAGGTGGGAGGACGGATTCTTACACACGAAAAGCGAATGCAGGAAATTTGCGAGGAGAAGTCTCGCGAAATTCTGATGATGACCACCCAGCGTTTCGCAGCCAGTCATACCTCGGATCACACCACCAGTACGGTCGATATTCCAAATGACGACATGAAGGGCCGAATCATCGGACGAGAAGGTCGGAATATCAGAGCCTTTGAGAAAGAAACCGGCGTCGATGTGATTATTGACGATACGCCCGGCGTGGTAATCGTCAGTGGTTTTGATCCAGTGCGTCGCGAAGTCGCGCGGCTTTCTCTCGATAAATTAATCGCAGACGGGCGAATTCATCCGTCCCGCATCGAAGAGGTCGTTAAAGAGACGCAGGCGGAAATGGATAGTTTGATCCGTAAAAAAGGGACCGAAGCAGCCCAGGAGGTGGATGTCCACGGCCTGAAAAATCCAGTGATTGATTTGCTGGGCCGGCTCCATTTTCGTACGAGCTACAGTCAGAACGTGCTTCGCCACAGTATCGAAGTCGCATTTATCGCGGGGTTGTTGGCCGAAATGATGGGGCTCGATGGACGATTGGCGAAGCGATGTGGTTTACTTCATGATATCGGAAAAGCGGCAGATCACGACATGGAAGGCGGGCATCCAAAGATTGGTGCCGATTTGCTGAAACGATATGGTGAGGGACCCGAAGTTGTTCATGCCGCTTTGGGACACCACGATGAGATTCTAGTCGAGTTCCCTTATACCGTGGTCGTTGCGACGGCGGATGCCTGCAGTGCGTCACGTCCTGGAGCACGTCGCGAATCTTTGGATCGTTATATCAAACGAATGGAAGAGTTGGAGCAGATTGCTAAAGAATTTAAAGGCGTAAGGCAGGCATTTGCAGTTCAGGCGGGCCGAGAGGTTCGTGTAATTGCTGCTGCTAAAGATGCAGACGATTCCAAGGCAGCCAAAATTTGCCGGGAGATCGCCAATGCTTATGAGGAACGCCTGTCCTATCCCGGCGAGGTAAAAGTTGTCGTGATTCGTGAATCAAGATTTACAGAATTGGCTCGATAAGTGAATTGCTGAATTGCCTGCAGCTAAGTGCTCAAATTTCGAATTGAATTTCTTTGAGTACTAGTTTGCGGGCGTATTTGGTGCGTGATACTAGTAAGAGGAAGTCTGCAGCGACGTTTGTTGCGGGGCTCAAAATTTAGAAAGAGTTAAATCTGTGCGTATTCTGTTCATTGGTGATGTCGTCGGTAAACCGGGTGTCGAAATTGTTTTACAGGCTTTGCCTGGATTTCGCCGTGAAGAGTCCATCGATCTAGTAATCGTCAATGGTGAGAATGCGGAAAACGGCTCCGGGATTACCCCGTCGATTTATCGGAAATTGATCGGGGCTGGAGTTGACTGTATTACGCTCGGAGATCACATCTATCGAAAAAAGGATATCATTCCGATCCTTGAGGAGAAGGATAACATTGTGAAGCCGGCGAATTATCCACCTGAAGCGCCGGGGAAAACTTGGACCGTGGTCAAAGCTGAGAATGGTCGAGAAGTTGCGGTTTTCAGTTTGATCGGGAGGGTATTCATGAAACCGGTGGATTGCCCTTACGCGAAAGCCAATGCGATACTCGACGAAATTCCCGAAAGCGTCAAAATTCGATTTTGCGATTTTCACGCGGAAGCTACCAGTGACAAACAACTGATGGGGCGGCATCTCGATGGCCGCGTAACTGCCGTCTGTGGAACCCATACTCACGTTCCGACGGCTGATGAGCAAGTTCTTCCAGGAGGCACGGCGTTCATTTCCGATGTCGGCATGACTGGACCGCACGAGAGTATCCTCGGGCGAAAGATTGAAAAAGTGCTTAAGGCGACAATTACGTTTCGGCCAATTCCCTTTGATGTGGCGACTGGCAACGTCCAAATTTCCGGCGTCGTGATCGATCTCGATCCAAAATCGGGAAAAGGGCAAGGCATTCGCCGTATAAAAATCAACGAAAAAATGGCGGCTCAGCTTGAAGATCAGTACGAGGACTAGGTTTCACTCAGGTTTCAGGGACGTTTTCTGAGCTATCGCCAATTTCTTCGTTGCTATCAGAATTTAGCGCGTTTGCTTAAGTAAATGCCCTTGTTCCACATTTTTCATCCCGCTATGCTCCCCGCGTCTATAAACGCGATTTTTTCAACGGGCTATCGCCTCGATATTGAGAATGGGATCAAGGATGAGCAAAGTTACCGGCGGCAGACTGGGAATACGATTCGCTACCTGCGCGCTAACGATCGTAATTCCGTTGGCAGTGCTTACAACTTCTACCGGCTGTATTCAGCAAATGGCGCAGTTGTTATATGTGATTAAAGGGCACAAAATCCCACCGAAATTCGCTGGATTGGAGGGGAAGCGAGTGGCAGTTCTTTGCCTTTCGGATGCCTCTGCTTATGGTCCAGACACTTTGACCTATTCGGTTGGCAAGCACGTGAGTGGCAAGATTGCCAGTGGCGTCAAAGACGTTCAAGTCGTGTCGCCGGGCAAAGTCGAGTCATGGATAGATGAAAATGGCTGGGAAGAATCCAGCGTGGTGGCAATTGGTGAAGAAGTAAAAGCGGAGATGTTGATCGTACTTGAAATTGGATCATATTCAATTCATGACGGAGCGACGCTTTACAAAGGCAAGGCTGATTTAACTGTCACGGTGTACGATATAGAAAAGGGTGGGCAAGTAGCGTTCTCAGATGGACCTGATCTATTCGCGTTTCCTGAGAATGGGCGGCCTGTAATGCAAACAAACAAACGGAAGTTTGAAGCATTCTATCTTTCACGGCTGACAGATCATATTTCAAGACTGTTCGTTGCCTATGATAAAATGGATTCGTTCGCCGAAGACGCGATGATGAACTAGTCGCAGCGACGATTGATCTAAATAAAAAAAGCCCGTGGTTTTAACCACGGGCTTTTTTATTTGCATTATAGTTTTGGCGGTGGCCGTTTCGTTTTCGGTACCGCGTTCATTCGTGGTTGAGGGATCCTTGGTTCAGCATTGTTATTGTTATTGTTATTGTTGGGACCTGCTTCGCGGGGTTGGGGTGGAGCTGTGTAATCCTGCTCCCACTTCCATCCGATTGGAGTCTCAAGTTCCCGTTGGGCTAGAAGTGCCCAGGGGGTTCCGGGGTGTTCTTCAATCACGCGATTGAGATAGTTGTTTGCTTTCTGCAATAATTTCGTGTCTTGGCTTCCGGTCTCGACAATATCGGCCGGTACTAAGACCCACGTGTTGTTCTTGGGGGTCTTCTTGTCTTTTGGTGGGTCGAATTTCAATTTAGTTTTAATCAACGCGAGCATTGCATTGTAAGAGCTTGCCCGGACTTTGGCAGCAATCGCACGTCCGATGGCAAGATCGAATCCTGCTTGCCAGCGTAGCGAGATTTCATCCGGTCGAGCTTCTTCGCCGACTTTGAGCATTTCGTAGAGTCGGTTGATCTGTGGTTCGACAATCGCAGCAGTTTGCTGGGCTGCGCTTACCGTGGCAACAAACGTTGCTTCGTTTAATTTCTCAAACCGCAGGGCGGGCGATTCTAGTGTGCCGGTCGTTGTAAAGGTTGCTGCCTTCACTAAAGCAGATCTCGAGTCACTGGCCTTTAGGCGGGCGAGGTAGGTTTGATTGGAAACATAGTCTGGCTTGTATCGCCGCATAATCTTGGGGTCAAAGAAATGCTGAATCGACGCAGAATAACTTTTCGTTTCCCATTTCTTCACACGACGCTTGGTGTTGCGATTGGGATGAACTGCAAAATAAATGCCGCCAGTTTCGTAGCTTAAACGTGTTAAATGAAACGGTCCAAATCCAGAATCGATCATGTTCAAGTCGCCAAAAGTTCCCGTAGAGTCGAGTCGTAGTCGCTCTGGCATAATTGATTCCGGTCCCTGTGACACAAGTGCCCATTGGGTGGATTGGTCGAATTCGGGATCCGGGTCAACCCATTTGACTTCGGTGTTTGTTCTTCCGAATGGCGCGGGGACGCCAATAACGTAAACCGGCATTTGATGCTGATTGCAAATTCTAATTGCATCGTTGACGCGGTCTTTGTCATCGCCGGATTCGTCCGAAACGATGATCAACATAACGTTGTTTTTCGGTTTGCCGGTCGTTTTGTCGATCCTGCGATATGAGGCGTGATCCTTCGCCGCTACGACAACCGTTTCCATGACATTTTCAATTCCACTGGAATCACGCTCGATGGATTTGATGGCATCTTTGATCGTTGTCAAACTGGGAGTCGGGTTTTTCAGGAGCGGTTTGATTTCAGAACCGAATGCGTAGACCTGAGTCAGAAGGGGTTGTTTTTTGTTCTCGAATGAAGCATGTCCCGCGGCCTGAAGGATTCCTAACTCGTCGTAAATTCGATCGAATCGCTGGACGATTTCTTCACGTTGTTCCATCAAGCTTGCTGACTGATCGAACATCCAAACCACGATGGTTTCGCGTTCTTGCATTGACATCAGGATTTCCTGCGTCATCCGGTCAACAGCACCCGAGGCAGCTTTGACGGAGTTTCCAACGGATCCTTTGACGGGGACAATGGCCATGCTCTCGGCAGTCGCTTCGATAAAGTCGTTGTCGGTGACGATATCTGCCACGTCCCGTAACTGCATCTCAAGGTCAATTGTGTCCTCGGAGATTGGGTCGATGATAGGAGCTTGGGCAGCCGCGGTTTCAAATCCGTCGTCTCCGTCAGCGCCGATTTCTTCTGTGAGTAACTCGTCAAACTGGATTTCCATCGGAATATCCTCTTCGACGACCTGTTCGACGGGTTCATCGAGCAACAAGCTGACTGCTTTGACGGATTCTTCCGGCATCATGATTCTCGCAAGAAAAATGATGACCACGAGATGAAAGCCAAGACTTACGATCCAAAACGGGATTTCACCATCGATTGGCGTATCCATTTTCCCTGTTTTTACTTGCCACCAACGGCGTAAACTACGGATGCTCAACTCAATCTCCAAATTCGGGGAGAGGGTAAGACGGTCTTTTTAACCATTCCTTGGTATATCTTAGCATTTTCCGCAGCGAGGCGGTCTTTGGCAAGGGAAATCCCGCACCTTATTCCGCGAATTCAACCGTTGAGGGGGTGGATTGTATGGTCAGAGATCGAGGAATCGAGGGAGAATGCGAAAAATCTATTATTGTTGAATAAATAGGAGTTTAGCAGAAGTTAGGTCGACACATCTCAATGTAAGAGCAAAATGCAAATTCCTTAGCAATTTGCTATGATTAATGGCCTAAGATTATTTGTCGCAGGCACCCATTTCCGAGTTTTTTCCTTTTAATGCTTATCAACGGGGCGAAATAGCCGCTATGCAGAAAACCCTCCTTTCTCGACGTCAATTTTTACACGGTTCTCTCCAAGTTACCGCCTTGCTTGTCTTTCTGTCAATTTCGGCATTACAGCTTCAGGCAGCTTCTCCTTTGGGCGATCTGATGGTTTTCTCCCCTGTTCAGGGTGAAAAAATCGCAAGGCCGAGCAAAGCCGATTCCGAAGACGAAATCGAAATACCCAAGTATGAGCACATCATTCTTGATACGCCCGATGGAGTGCGTCTGAAGTGTACCTACTTCGCCCCTCCCAAGGTCAAAGATGCTGCCGAGGACGCTCCAAAGAAGCCAGCAATGCCCTTTATTTTGCTACACGACTGGGAGGGAGATCGCCGGCAACTGCTAAAATATGGTTTGTTTTTGCAAAAATCGGGCCATGCCGTCATTGTTCCCGATCTCCGCGGTCATGGCCAAAGCGTGTCGGTAGAAGGCTTGAAAAAGCCTCTCGACTACAAAAAGTTCCGCAAACAGGAAGTGATGTCTGCCCAAAAAGATATTGAGCGTTGTAAGAAGTTCTTAGTGCAGAAACATAACCAAGGTGAAGTTAACATCGACTTGCTCTCAGTGGTGGCCGTCGGTGAGACATCGGTCTTGGCCGTCCAATGGATTTTGAACGATTGGTTTGCATTCCCTTCTCACAACCCTCAAGGCATTAAGCAAGGACAAGATGTAAAATCACTGATGTTGGTTTCACCGGTTAAGAAATTGGCCGGCGTTTCAATGGTGAATAACATTCAGCATCCTTTGTTCACCAGCGTGGATGGGAGTGGGGCGATGCCGATGTTGGTGCTGTGGAGTAGCTTTGAGAAAACGGCAAAGGAATCGAAAGAGATTGCCGAGATCCTTGGAAAGCACCGTCCAGATGTTTCTAAAATCGAAGACAAGGCTGAAAGATTAAAGGCAAGTGAGTTAATAGAAATCACCACCAAAAAGAATCGACTCACCGGTGTTGAAATGCTTGCAAATTCGAAAGTGAACAACCTGTGGAAGGCCATTACCGTCCGCCTATTCGAAAATAAGGTTGCGGCCAATGCGGAACAATTCCCTTGGATTACTCGTGAAGTAGATTCCGGGGAAGACGAGTAGGTTCGTTGGCCGTTTGAGAAAAGTAGAATCGTGTTCGCATTGGGTGAGGTTCGCTCGGCTAAGCGATTGGATGATGCTAATTTTCGCTTAATTCTGTTGAGAGAATTTCGTTCCAATGCCCCGCGATGTAAATATCACGCGGACATTAAGGCTGTTTGATCGAAGGAATTTTCAGTTTTGTTCCTGGTTTTATTCCCACAGGGCTCAACAGATTTTCGCGGTTGGCGAGGTAAATATCGAGATAGAAGTCCGGTTTCCCAAAGTAGTTAGTGGAGATGGACTGCAGTGATTCGTTTTCGCGAACAATATGCTCTTGGAAGTTATCATAGGATTTACTTCGCGCCCGAACATCTCTGAGTTCTTCCGTTCGGGCTGTGTTGAGTTTGAATGGAATTCTTCGCCTTGTATCGATCTCAGACGGTTCGTCGATCAAAAAAGTTAAATTGGTTGGGAGAGGGTTGCTGTCCGTAACTGTATTCGCCAGCTCATTCTGCTTATGTGGCGTACTTTCAACAAGCGCACTGGGCGGTTGTGTAAGAGATTTAATCTTGGTGGATTTACGTTGCTCTCCGTGTAATTGGGGTTCGAAGTCATTGGCAGTAAATGCGGACTCAAACGGTTCAATTACGGGGGCGGCAAGCGGATCGGAGAGCGGCGTCAAAGGAACCGCTTCGGTGATGGCGGGCTCAAGTGGAGCTTTGTTGACGACTTGATTTGAACGTTCATTCTCCAGCGGTTGGGGAATGCGATTCCGTAACACCTTGCGTGGTAATTTTGATGCCGGTTGCATTGCGGCAGCATCGTCGACCGCTTCTGAAAAATCAGGGATGTCGTTTACCTGAGCGATTCCCGGAGTGCCGAGGTCTTCAAAAAGAGGAACCTGAGGTTCGCTAACGGTATACGAGTCCGACGAACTTGGCGGCGGGGGAGATTGATCTTCCACTCGACTCCCTAAGTCGCTTGGAGCGGGAAGGACGGGCAGTTGAGTAATTGAGTTATTGCCGAACGAATTAGTGGGAAGAGCAAGTCTTGGTTTGAGAGGGTTGCGCATCATGCCCATTTTGGCCGGGCGTTTTTCCACAAATTCAAGGTCCGCAATTGCCTCATTTGAATTTGAATCGGAACCGTCTTGTTGAGCAAGTTCAGCATTTTCACTCGCCGGACCTGATGGGTGTGTATTGACGTAAGCGCCGAACCCGAATGCAATTCCGAGGCAGACAGTACTAATTGCAATTTGTTGAAATGAACCCATCAACGTCTCCAAGAATAAAGCGAGTCTATTATTCGGTAAATTACCAAATGCAATTCTCTGGCGAGCTGCTAGAGAATAAATACGCCAATCCATGGCAAGTTAATGTAACCAATGAACTATTGCACACGGTCAGTGAAAGACAGGAACTAACCTGATCGACAAAGCATTAGGAGCGTTTCCAAATGCCGGATTTTGCGATCAGGTAAACCTTTCGGGCTATTTCGTTGTCCAGTCGTGCTGCGGGGAGGCGGGACGCTCTGAGTGGATTTCTTGCCTGGACTAGGAAGAGAAACCCTCCACTAATAAAAAAAGAGCTGCCATTGAATATGGCAGCTCTAGCTGTTTGTCGAGTTTGCCCTGCCATCCGTTGTTTAGGTTGGGCGGCAAGGTTGGCTTAAGTTGACTGTCTTAAGCTGTTTCAGGATCTACTTCACCTGGGTTCAAGCCAACCGTGTTCATCAACCAAAGCAATGCTGGTGAAGCGATAAAGATCGAACTGTAGGTACCGACGAGAACACCGATGACCAATGCGAATGCAAACCCGTGAATCGCTTCGCCGCCGAAGCAATAAAGGATGAACACCACGATGAATGTGGTTACCGAGGTCAGAATGGTACGGCTAAGGGTCTGTGAAATACTGGCGTTAACAATGTCCGCAGTGATCTCAGTTCGTTTTCCTCGAACCTCTCGGATGCGATCGAATACAACGATCGTATCGTTCAAAGAGTAACCAATCACGGTCAGCAGTGCAGCAATAATTTCGAGGCTGATCTTGAATTCAACGATTCCTAAAAATCCAAGTGCACCGGCAATCCAGTGACTGATGGCAATCGCACCGAGTACGATTAGAACGTCGTGAATCAAAGCAATCACCGCGGCCAATCCAAAGGCGACGTTTTGGAATCGAATCCAAACGTAGGCGATGATTCCCAGCAGGCTGGCAAAAATCGCAACCAATGCTTGAACCTGCGTTTTACCCGCGATCTGTCCACCCACTTTACTGGTGGTTGGGAAGTACGGCGTTTGGTTAAGCTTTTGGCTCCAGGCGTCAATGATCGCGTCAGCTTCTTCGGGGCGGTTTACCTCCATCGTGACTTCCCAGTTTTCGGAGACTGTCGAAACCGCAGATTCGTCTTGCTCAACATCGTCAGAGTCGACGATGATCTGCTCTTCTTCCAGTTCCAATTCCGCAGTTTCTGAAGCTTCAACCAGCATGTTAATCAGTGATTTCCCAGAAATCCCAGGAGTGACCTTGAGGCTTCTAGTGATTGGTTGGGGCTTAGTAATCTGGTTGCCCGCCGGAGTTTTCGGCTTGAACTGGTTGTCATCTTCAGTGGTTGTTTCTTCCTGAGTGTCAGTCGCTTCAGCTTCCGGCTTAGTTGCTTCAGGTTTAGTTGCTTCAGGTTTAGTTGCCTCAGATTGAGTTGCCTCAGATTGAGGGTCCGCTGCTGGCTTTTCAGATTTATCCTGCTCAGTCTCTTCGCCTGCAGGTTTTTCAGTTTCTTGCTTCGCTGGCTCCTGGTAGGTGAGCATGAATGACGAAGCGGCACTGGCCAATGGCGTCAATCCACCCGCTTCCCAGTTCAAGCCAGTCTTCATTGGCTTTTCAGTTTCAACAGGTTTTGCCGGTGTTGAAGTCGGGTTTGAGTTGGCGGGAGAGTCAACGACTTCGACGTGGTTCAGCTTCAAGCGTCCCGCGAATACCCGTGCGAGAATGTCTGATAGTTCATCAAATTTCTCCTGAGGTAGACCTTCGTAGGCTGGCAGATTACTGTCGACGCGAAAGACGGTATTTTGCTTACTAGCGTCACTCTGCTGAAAACCAGTAACGGAAAATTCGACGATTTCACCGTTGTGGGTTTCGTTAAGATCTTTCAATTCCTTGCGAAGCGCTTCAACATCTTGTGCATCGTTAAAGACCATTCGTACTGTCGATCCACCGCGTAAATCATGATCTAAGATTTTTGGGCCTAACAAAAATACGCTGCTTAGTCCGCCAATGATCAAGGCAAAGGACATGATTCCTGTGAGGCTGACCTTACTTAGGAAATCAAACTGTTTTCGCTCGAGGATTCGCGTCATGTTGAGTTGGGTTAGCCATCGTTTACGCTCGAAGATATCAAAGATCAATCGAGAAACGTAAATGGCAGTGAACATACTCATCAAAATACCGAGAATCAGAGTAACTGAGAATCCTTTGATTTGCTCGGTTCCGATGACGTAAAGAACAACGGCTGTGATCAGCGTTGTTACGTTCGCGTCAATAATGGTTGTTGTCGCTTTATCGAATCCGTTGCGAATGGCCATTCTTAAGGCGGCTCCGCGATCGAGTTCCTCACGGATCCGCTCGAAGATAAGCACGTTTGCATCAACCGACATACCGACGGTCAGGACCAAACCGGCCAGTCCCGTTAGCGTAAACGGCTGGTTGATCGCCATGACGAGTGCAAGGATAAGAACGAGGTTCAGTAGCAGTGCAGCGGTCGCAACAATTCCGGCGAACCGGTAATAAAACATCATGAAAATCAGCACAAGAACGAGTGAGCAACCAATCGCCAGGAACCCTTGTTCAAGCAGCTGTTTACCAAGATTCGATTCAATGAAATCGCGGCTGATGGGGGATTTGTTTAACGCCACATCAAGCTTCCCACTTTCAAGCGTAATGATCAGTTCGGCGACTTCTTCAGGCGTAAACTCGCCGGTGATTCGGCCGTTTGCGTAAATCGCAGACTGAATGTTGGGGGCTGAGTGCAACTGGCCATCGAGGACGACTCCCATGGGTCTATCGATATTCTTTCGCGTCAAATTGCCCATCTTGGAACTACCGACGGCAGTCGTTTTAAATGCGACGCTTCCACGGCCTCGTTCGTCCATTGCAGAGCTGACATTTGCCAGGTGTTCGCCTTCGACGTTTTGGGCTTCTTCGGGCTGAATGACAAGAATTTGAGGCGTCCGCACACCTTGAGCAGCACACCATTTTGCGAATTCAGCTCCTTGTGAGTCCGAATCTAAAGAACCCGACGCGGACCACGTGGAAAGATCAAGAATCTTACCGGACGCTTTGTCCCGGACAAGATCGCTCCGCTGAGGAACAAATTTAAAGGGTACGATATCGTTTGGTGAATCGTCAGGTTGAACAACTCGAGCGAGGGCGACCCAGACAGCAACAGTCTGCGATTTTCCATCGACTTTCTCCTGAACTTTGCGACTGCGATTGCAGCGTCGGCTTGTGCCTTGGCTGCATCTCGCTGACGTTTAAAAGCCTGGGTGTCTCGTGCTAAAATTCTAAATTCGAGCTTTCCTGCTTCGACAAGTCGTTTCCAGATACCATCCGCTTCCGCGTCTTCAACAGTTGGGATCGTGACTTCGATTTTGTCGGCACCCAAAGGGCGGATCATGATTTCTTTGGTTCCCGACGGGTTTACCCTTCGGACCAGCGCGGGAATGATGTCAGCCGCTTCGGGGCGTTTTCCAGCGCCGTCTTCATCGAGAAACGCGTCAAGATTGAGGGACCCAATCATGTTGATACCACCTCGAAGATCCACGCCCAGTTTGGGTGGCCACTTGGCCCAGATCATCAAAGTCGCGACTAGAACGGCAATCAAAACGATTGACATTCTTCCCTGATACTCGGCGACCTTTAGCCCCGAGGAAATATATTTCGCGGCGAAGAAGCCGAGAGCGACTGCAGCAATTAACAATAGAAAAACAAAAAGTCCCGTTTGATAAAAGGGAACAGTGTTTTCAGCAGCTTGGGCTGCGTTTTGTGCCAAAAGGGAAGCGTTGGAGCTGAACTCTAACATCCGAGGATTCCTAAAGTATATATGGGTAAAGGATTCGCGTTATTTTTTTAAAAACAGGACTCTCAAGAAACTAATTTCGCTCGAGAGTTGTTTCACTTGCATCAACTATCTGCTGCGTCTTCATCGGATACTACACGAACGATTGATTTCGCTAGTATCTGCATTTTCGAGTTACTTGCTTCGTCGACTCGAAGGGTGACGTATTCAGCATCCGAACGGTGATTCACGACGGTTCCCAGAATGCCACCGGCCGTTACGACTTTGTCGTTCTTTTTCAAGTTAGCAAGCAGGTCCGAGGTTTTGGCTTGTGCCTTGTTTTTCGGCCGAGCCATCATGATAAAGTAAACCAGCATTACAGCCATCAAGGCCGGAAACATCCAGCTGTCGAAGAGGCTCGGCGTCTTGTTCGCCAATTCTTCTCCTGCGACTCCGCCATCGGCAGTTGTTTCTGATGTTTGAACTTGCGTTTGTGCAAGGAAATACCAGCAAGTGTTGTAAAAGTTTATCATTAGACCTAGCTCGTCCCACGATAGTCTGGTTCAGTGGTTCCGATGTTGGAACCGCCGATCACCATTGGGTGTCAAACAATCACGGTGGAAAGAAAACAAAAAACGAAGGGAACCAAGTGCGAAGAGTTTTTATTTAGGAGCAGCTTTGGGAAACTTTCAAGCCGATTTAGGGCTCAGAAATCGTTCACTCGAGCTACGCATCTCTTCGCACTTAACTCTTTTTTCAAGCCGATAATGATAAATCGATGGTCGCTTACCAACAAGGCCAAGTCGGGGGGCAAAATCACGAATAAGCTTGATTTTAAAGGCTAAAACGTTTGGAAAGGCTCGAATGGGCCTCTTTGTTCGATTTCTGTCCTTACAAAGGACAGTGATCGACAAAAAACGTGTGAAAAATCACGATTCAGCGCGGCTAAGTTGAGTGCCAGCCGGACATATGTTCGGCATGAAAATCGAGAAAACAGTCGTTCGCGATTGCTTCACGTGCCTTTCGCATCAACTGCTGGTAGTAGGCTAGGTTATGGAGGGAGAGCAGGATCGGCCCCAGCATTTCTTTTGCTTTGAAAAGGTGACGCAGATATGCGCGGCTAAGATGCGAGTAGGGCGTCTCGATATCGGCCTGTAACGGGCGAGGATCCCGTTCGTGGATGGCGTTGCGGATCTTGATTCTTCCTTCGTCGGTAAACGCCATGGCATTACGTCCGTTTCTGGTCGGCATCACACAGTCGAACATGTCGACTCCCCGCTTAACCCCTTCAATTAGATCTTCAGGTGTTCCGACTCCCATCAGATATCTTGGTTTTTTTGCGGGTAAAACGGGACAGGTCACATCGAGCATCGCGTACATCTCACTTGGCGGTTCACCGACACTTAATCCGCCGATGGCGTAGCCCGGGAAATCAAGGTCGATCAGTTGTTCAGCGCATTGCACCCGCAATTTTGGGTCGAGCCCACCTTGGACAATTGCGAATTGAACTTGTGATTCGAGATTGTGGGCATCTTGGGAACGTTTGGCCCAGCGAATGGTGCGTTCCATTGCATCGAGGATCGTCTCTTTTTCGTTGGGCAGTTCAATCACGTGGTCAAGCACCATCGCAATGTCTGCCCCCAGTTCCTGTTGAATTTGGACGCTCCGCTCAGGAGTCAGTTCCATTTTTGAGCCGTCAATGTGTGATTGGAAGGTAGCGCCATGTTCTGTGATTTTGGTCAGCTGTGCGAGACTGAAGAGTTGGAAGCCACCACTGTCGGTGAGCATTGGCCCGTCCCAGCCCATGAACTTTGGCAGGCCACCGAACTCTTGAACTAATTCGGAACCGGGGCGAAGCGCGAGGTGGTAAGTGTTGCCAAGGATGATCTGCGCTTTCGTCGATTTTACCAAACCGGTCGTTAGGCCTTTGACTGTAGCGCAGGTTCCAACTGGCATGAAGGTTGGTAGGTCGATGGTGCCTCGAGGTGTGGTTAGTTTGCTAAGTCTAGCGCCACAGTGTTTGTCCGTATGCAGGACTTCGAAATCAAACCCATCTTTGTTCATGGCACGCCTTCTGCATTAACCGGGAAAGGGTAGGAGTCTCATTTGATTCCTAAGCGTTGCTCAAAGAGCGAAAAAAAAGACCCGCGATGTCGCGGGTCAGATGTTTTAATAATTTTTAATCAGGTGAGAATTACTCGCCGCGAAGGCTCAAATTCACCTGCACGAGTTTCTCTCGAACTTCCGTGAGGCTTGTCACGCCGAAGTTTTTGCACTCCAGCAAGTCATCCTGGGATTTTCTTACAAGTTCGCCGATGGTCGCAAGTCCCAAACGAGTCATGCACTTACGAGCACGAACCGAAAGATTGAGGTCGGATATCGGACGATCGAGCAGCATTTGCTCTTCAGGGCTGTACTGGCTGGTATCGACCGGTTCATCTGCCTCATCCTTCTGGTGGGCAAATTGTCCGATCATTAACCCTTTGTTGGTCATCATTTCTCGAATTTCAACGAGCGATGTCTCTCCAAAGTTCTTGCTGTTTAGCAATTCCATTTCGGAAACTTTGCAAAGATCTCCCAGAGTGAGAATTCCCATTTTCTGTAGGCAGTTTCGGCTGCGGACAGAGAGTTCAAATTGAGCAATCGGAATACTCATCACGCCAGCAATTTGCTGACGAACCTTTTCGCGATCGTGATCATAATGCTCATCCATCGACGCCACTGAGTCGTTGCGATAAAGCAAGGCACGGTCGTGTGTCGGATGTGATTCAAGAATACGATCGTAGCATCGAGTCGCTCGCTCGTATTGATCGTGATCTTCGTAGATCAGGCCAAGGTTCAGCAGGGCACCGACGTTTGTCGGGAACGATGCCGCGGCACGCTGGTAAAGTTCGATCGCTCGCTCGTCGTTTCCGCGGCGGTCATTTTCCAAGGCTAGTCCGAACAATGCTCCGGGATGTGAGTCCTCTAGTTCGACAGCTCGCTCATAAAGTTTGCAAACTTCATCAGGATTGTCGCTCATGGCAGCGATAGTTGCTCCACGCTGGTAGAGGTATTCCGCCGTTTGTTCGATCGGGCCGAACATGTTGTCGAGAATTGTCATCGCACCGGAGAGGTCTTTCGAAAGACGCTTCGTTTCGGCGATTGCAATTTGGCAGTGGTCGCCGTTGTAACCAGCTCGCTGTGCTGATTCGTAGCACTCGATCGCTTTATCCCAGTTGTGGAGCGCAAATTGGCTCTTGCCTTGGTAAAAATAGGCTAACGCACCACCGTCCGAATTCTCGAGTGTGACGATGGCAGTTTCGTAATTGCCAATCATGTATTGGCAAACACCGAGCCGAACCGAAGCCGCCGGCGTTCTCTCGAGCTGCGACTCCAACACACCCGTTACTTCTTTCAAGTTTGGATATTGGGAGTAGTCGTTGCAGACTTTCGTGAGAATGAAAGTGATCTCGTTGGGACCAAACGAACTGTTTGACAGCAGGATGTCTTTTAATTCGATTTCCGGAACCTGAGCCATTAAATAACCTCGTTTAAGCGACAGATGTCAAAGGGCAAGCCGAGATTTGTTAAATCGTCGGGCAATAAGAGTTTTGGACTGCGGTGCAAATGCACTGGCCCTGAATTCAAGCCGCGTATTTTGCCATTTTTACAAAGAAAAGGCAACTGCCATTCCGCCGTTAAAAAATTTGATCAGACCACAATCGTCGGTTGTGATGCGGAAAACACAGTGAAAATCACTAGTTGATGGTTTAGGTCAACTGGAAAGCGGCCTGGTTCAGTAAATTCATAGGGTTTTAGGGCAAGATGCACCCAAACGTCTTCGGCAAACTAACCAGAAGCAATGCAACGAAACAAAAGAGAAATCAGACTATTTCCCCGAATTGCCGAGCGAATTTAAGTCAAATCGCGGAATCAAAAGAATATCGAGCCAGAAACTGCCTTTGAACGGCCCCGCTTTGCCGAGAATTAGGCGTCAGTGGCAAAATTTACGGCGGTCGAAAGCCGAACTCGCGGCTGCAGAAATTGAGTTTGGAATGCCTCAAAAGAGCCACCGGTGGGAGTCGAACCCACAACCCCCGCATTACGAATGCGGTGCTCTGCCAATTAAAGCTACGGCGGCTATCGGTTTTTACTGAATGAAACTGCCTAGCCTCGTTTTTCAAAACCAAGGAGGCTTTTCAGTAAAAAATGTTGGTCGTTGTCGCGACCGGTTGATCAGTGCAACGTTGTAAATTCCGTTGCAGCCCAACCCCGATTCTACGCGCAACTGACCCGGGAAGCCAAGCCCCGATTTCCTGCTAACGACTTTGACGGACCAGTATTGGTAGGGAACCGGTAGTGGATCCGCCTCCTAGCTCATAAATACTTTTTCGGGGTCTTAATTTTAGGGATTAAGCTTCGGCAGCAGTTTTTTCAAATGTTTTCCCGACCTCGCCTGTTCTGCAAAAGATTGGTTTCTAAAAGCGGTATACAGTCGATCGCCCACCCAGTTTTTCTGCTTTCGGTTACTGAAAAGCTGACTGTGCATTTCTATTACGGCAGAGTTGAGTTCTTCAGTTAGTTGCAACCCTGCGGGTTGAGTGCTACGCCACAGTAACCAAGACCTCTGAGCTGCCTCAACGTTCTGTCTGCGGCATGCCTTTAGCAAACTGCGTGCTGCTACGCGATCCGGTGAATTTAGTTGCGACCAAAACCTTCGAGTCAAAGTAAGAATGCTTCGCCAACGCAAGCTGATGGTTGCCATCGTTAGTAAGGCCGCTGCAACAAGCAGCATCAGCCAGCCGCTTAATTGTGTATGCGCAGATTTTTCGTCGTCCTCGAATTTTTCAACCGGGGCGGCAGCGACCTCAAAATCAACCGAAGGCAATGTCTTCGCTTCAAGTGATTCAGTTTTGGGGTTCCACCATACGTAGGTTACGGCCGGAAGATTAATTAGCCCCGATTCTTTTAGCAGATAGGTGACGGTTTCAGAGCGATTTCCAATGAAATCTCCCCGTTGAATTCGATCCTCTGTCTCGGCGTTACTGGTGTAAACGCGAACGCCCTCGGGGGCCTTGGTGGACGCCGGTGCCAATGCCATTCCGGAAAGTTCCGTTGCCTGTTGTGTAATCGTCCGCTTAAAAATGTCGCCCACCTTTGCTGGGCCTGGTCGAGGTTCCCAAGCCTCACTGAGTTTAAGCTCCTCCGTAGTAATTAAGAATCCAATGTCTTGTGTGCCGGGTGGACGTTGAATGTTTACAGCAAATGCTGGAACCTGGGCTGTTCGCTCGTTTACTGGCCCGACAAAACCTGTTCGATGAGCAAAGCGAACCGCGAATTCGGGGATCTGCAATGCACCTGTTTGTTGCGTGAACAAGGCAAATTCGTGGCTTTGCACAAACCAGCTTGTGTCGTCAATTTCTTCGGACGACACGACGGGGGCACCAATTTTGATAATAAGAGAGCCGGGAAGCTGGGGCAGATCAAAACTGGCCGTGCCGTCGAACGAACCGTTGGCCCGCAGTTCGATGAAAAAGGGAACCCGTTGTCCTACCCAGGCAGTTTCGTTGGCGACTCGGACGACGGCGGGAGCGACTTGCCCACTCGCGGAGCTAACGCCTATCAAACCCAGTAACCCAGTGACGATACACCACTGTATTATGGAAGCCCAGCGATCCTGATTTGTTATTGCGATCGCTGCTGTCACTGCGATTCTCCACGTTGAGCCTGTTGGAATGCAAATTTCGCTTTTAAAAAGTCGGCGGGCTTCGTCTGGACACGTCGCAACCACAGAGCTTGAATTTCTTGATTAGAAAGCGGTTCATTCCCGGCCACTTCTTCGGTCTGATCGCTGCTACCGGCTTTGTTGTCAAACACAATTTCATCGGCTCCCAGTTCCCCGCCCGTCATGTCGCCGCCTTCGAAATCCAAAGCCTTCGCTCGAGCGGTCGCAATCGCTCGGTTCTCGATGGCCTCCGACCACTGTGCACGTTTCTGCAGGGCCCGGTCGTAACACGTAATCGCAGCATCGTATTTTCCGAGCAGCAACTGTGAATTACCCTGGTTGAAGTAGGCTTCGGCCGAATCGCGACGAGCAAATTGTTGGGCAGCTTTCTCAAATTCACCGGCTCGATACCAAGCGGTTCCGCTCCAAAGCGGATCTTGAAAGGCAGCGGCGGCTTCTTCAAATTTACCACGTTGAAAATACCGCCAACCTTGTTGGTCGGGAGTGAGCCACCAGGCTGACCATGAAATGGCTAACAAAAATAGGATGCCGTTTTTCATGCAGTCTGCTCCTCAGTGGTTTCGCGGCGGAATGACATCAGCATCAGTAAACCAAGCAAAGGAATCAGCCAATAGCCAGACTCTTTCCATTGGCCGCCCTGCTCTCCCGGACGGGAGTTTCGAGTTTTCGCGGCACGTCGCACAATCGCCGTAATGTCGTTCCCTTCAATATCTATTTGCTCAACGGTCCCGTTCACCGCCGCCGCTGCTCGGTTTACAGAATTATTCTGTGACGAGTCAGGAGAGTTAATGGACAAGAATTGAATTGCAACGGACGACTCTTTCTGCATTGCCGTCAGCAGATCGGGGGGCGTACCCACTGCATCGGCAACTACTAATAGGCTCGCCCCCTGCTCACCTTCGGACAGAACTCGCAACGCTTCCGAGATTGCCAAATCCAGTCGATCGCCGGCGACCGGCATCATCTCGGGTGAGACTTCCATCGCCATGCTGGCCACAATCTGCGTATCGCGCGTCGGCGGCAGGACAAGGTGAGCTGATCCGGCGTATGCGATTAACCCTAAGGGTTGGCCTGCGCGGGCTTCAGCGAGATCAGCAATCTTTAAATAAGCACGTTCCATTCTCGAAGGTGCTGGGTCTGGCTGCAGCATGTCGTTATCGGCCTTCAGCAGGATCATCAATGGTGTTGCGTTATCGACAAACGGACTTGGTTCTAGCTTCCACGTTGGCCCCGCAATCAGAATGCTCGTCAACAGCCAGGTAATTAAGACCCACCTCGCGGGGGCTCGGTCGGCCGTCGAATTGCCGACGGTCATTGCGGCCAGTAATTTAGGTTCGATTTGGTTACGCCATCCGAGTAATGGGTCAGTGGATCGTTGCCAGAACCACCAGATGCCAAAGGCAATTGGAATTAACAGTAAGGCGATGGGTCGGATAAAATGAAAGTTGGAGATCAGTTCGCTCATTGCACAATCTCCAGTTTGCCGGTGATCGGATCGACCCGAACAGAGCTTGGAGGCTGCAATTTATTTTCCCTCCGTGACTGCATCAGGATTGGAAACCCACGATGGCAAAAAGAAATTAGCAAAGCCAGTAGCAACGGCCAAAAGAATAGATCGCTGCGCGGCTGGTAGCTGAGGATGCTGACTTCGCGCGTTTCGATTTGGTCCAGTTGATCGTAGATTCCGGCCAGTTGTTCTCGGTCACCAGCAAAGAAATACGAACCGCCACTGGATTGGGCAACCGAACGCAGTGTCTCTTCGTCTAGTTTCTCTTCGCCGACCGAAGTCGGATCACCAATCGCAACGGTATGGATTCGGATCTCCCTCTCTTCGGCGATTCGGGCTGCTTCAATCGGTGGAACCTGGCTTTTGGTATCATTCCCGTCGGTCAGTGCAATGATAGTTTTCGCTGGTGCATCACTTTGCTCAAACAGGTTCACACCCAATCCGATGGCGTCTCCAAACGCGGTTCGCGGTCCTGCCATTCCAATTGCCGTTTCATCAAGCAACTGTCGCGACAGATTAAGATCGGTCGAAAACGGAGCTTGCAAGAACGGAGCATCGCCAAATACGACTAGCCCGACGCGATCTCCTTCCCGACGCACAAGGAAGTCGCCGAGGACTTCCTTTACAGCCGTCAATCGGTCGACTTTTTCTCCCGCTGCATTTGTAAAATCTTCTGCTTGCATCGAACCGGATAAATCGACCAGCAGTAATAAATCACGAGTTGGGAGGTCGCGTGTGATTGGAGGTTGCAACCATTGCGGACGCGCCGCGGCCGTTAACAGTAATAACCAGATTATGATCGGCAAAACGAGAGATGCGGATTTGCGAGCAGTGCTGCGCGTTAACGATTCGCCAGGATTACAGGCTCGCAATCGTTTGCCGAAAGGAACGCGAACACCCATTCTCGAGATTCGCTGCGGCGGTGCGAAATACCGCACTAGCCATGGCAGTGGCACAAGCAAAAATATCCAGTAGTAAACAAACGAAAGCATCTAGGATTCCACTGTCATGGTTGGGTGTTGGGAAATCCATTGTGCCGCGAATTCGCTCAATGCGCTCACCCCGGCTGGATCTGGTTCACGTTCGTAGATTCCACAGCTTAGTTGGCGGCGTACTTTTGGTGGCACTGCTACCGAACTATGATTGGCGAGCCAGTCGACCCATTCATTTTCGGATAAACTGGCGACGTCGGCACGTGGCGAGACTACCAAGGCTGTCCGCCGGAGAAGTTCTGCGATCGATGAGGCATCGTTAAGTGTGGCGAGCTCTCGAAGTGCAACTCGCCGATACGCATTAGCTTTCCAATTTTTAACTAGCCGAAACATCAGCCAACCGGCAGTGACCGAACTAAGCGCGATAAGAACATACCAGCCGGGAGCCAGCGGCCACCAGGATAATTGCGGTGGGAGAACGATGTCGTTGAGTCGATCGAGATTGCCGGGAATCTGGGGCATCAGGCACCACTTGTTGAGGCAGTGAGGGATCCAAAAAACGTTCTTAGCTGGTCGACGGGCGGGGTCGCCGTCGAAATTGGTATCACAGGTGCTTGCAGGGCGCGGAATACGCTTTGCCAATGATCGAGCACGGCGACGAACTCTTTCTGAAACGAATCTGCAAATTGTTTACCTTCGGGGATGTTGTAATTCGCTCCGCGATCGTGGGCGATCATTCCAGTGTGGCCTTGAAGCGATGCGCCTAACGGATCGTAAATTCCGGCGACCAACATATCGTTATGAGCTGCAATGAGTGTGGCGAGCCGGCGAGTTTCCTCGTCCGCCCCGTCAAGATCACTAATCAAAACAACTAGGTGATCGTGCGTCGCGCGTCGTAACGCTGCTTCAACCGCTTGATTCAAGGTCACTTTCGAATCTGCGACAACATCCGGTTTAGTGTCTGTTTTGTCTTCCACCAGAATCTGGTTCATCCTGACAACTTCATGCAAAAACCTCAGCACCTGATTTTGGCTGCGATGCGGTCGTAGCTCGACCAGTTCGTGATTGTTAAAGACGATTCCGCCGATACGGTCTCCAGCAAGCAGTGTGCGCCAGGCTGTCAACGCAGCCAATTCGGCCGCGACCACAGATTTCATCGCTCGACGGCTACCGAAAAACATCGATTGGCGTTGGTCGACAATGATCAACACCGGCCGCTCCCGTTCTTCGTTGTAAACGCGTACGTGGGGGGATCGTAAACGAGCCGTCGCTTTCCAGTCGATTGTTCGGACATCATCTCCCTGAGCGTATTGACGGAGTTCTTCGAATGCCAGTCCACGACCTCGTAATCGCGAAGCGTGCCGTCCCGCCAATAAGGAATGGACGGGTTGCCGCGGAAGAAAACTGAACCCTCTCGCTTTGGCTTTGATTTGCATCAAACGTGCCAGAGTGGTTTGGAGGCTGGACGCATCGTCGCTGGGAGGTGAGTTTTTTATGGCCATGCTCGTTTCATCTCAGTTTGAGTTGCCGCAGTTTTGGTTGGGATTCTAAATAAGCCAGCGAGTCAAACCGGAACCACCGACTGTAGCAAGGTCTCAATCACCTGGGTTCGTGAAATTCCGGCAGCTTCAGCTTCGTAAGAAAGATGAATTCGATGGGCTAAGCAGGCGGGAGCAACCGCTCGAATATTCTCTGGTGAAACAAAATCCTGGCCTTGTAACCAAGCGTGGGCGCGAGCGGCCGCATCGAGGGCTAACGTACCACGCGGGCTGGCACCGAGGCGAATCCATTTTTCCAGATTGCCACCGTGTCGCTGCGGTTCGCGGGTACCGATTACCAAGTCCACCATGTAGCGCTCGGCAGTTTCGGCCACGTGAATCGCACTGACTTCTGCCCGGGCTGCAAACACGATTTCCTGAGAAATAGGAGGTGGTGGAGTGGCTGCGTTTCCTGATTTTTCGCCACGTACGAGTCGAAGAATCGCAGCTTCGTTTTCTGCGGGTGGATATGGCACGTTTACATACAATAGAAATCGGTCCATTTGAGCTTCCGGCAGTGGGTAGGTTCCTTCCTGCTCGATTGGGTTTTGGGTGGCCAAGACTAAGAACAGAGGAGGCAAGGCGTGAGTCTCACCTGCGACGGTCACCTGTCGTTCTTCCATCGCTTCCAGAAGGGCTGCCTGGACTTTGGCTGGCGCCCGATTGATTTCATCCGCCAGCACAAGATTTCCAAAAATCGGACCCGGTTGAAAATCAAAGCTCGCAGTTTTTTCCCGGTAGATTTCGGAGCCCGTAACATCGCTGGGAAGTAAGTCTGGCGTAAACTGGACGCGGCGGAATTCACTGTCGACAAGCCGTCCCAGAGTTTTGATCGAACGGGTTTTTGCCACGCCCGGCAAGCCTTCCATCAGCACATGGCCGTCAGCGAGGAACGCAATCAAGAGACGTTCGACAACGGATTCCTGCCCAATGATGGCGGCATTCATGGCGTCTGATATTTGTTGAAATGCGGTTTGAGGCTTCATTGAATTTTTCTAAAAAGGACTGCCTCACAGCTGGATCGCAGCGTTGCTGTCGCTTGGAGTTGATCGTGCTGCTTTGGCAAAGTCAGGATGTAGAGACATTTTAACGCGACGAAACCTCAACGACTCGCTTTTTCGCGTTTGGGGTAAATTACCTTCCAATCGTTTTTCATATCAACGACTGTCCAACCGCTGGATTCCGCCTGATCAAGTGCTTTGTCGAGCCGGCCAATAGATGATTCACGGTCGTAAGCGGCTTCCCGCTGGGCATCGGTGTGATGGACGATCAAGCCGAAACGTGGGCCTTCACCAGCGGTGGTCCATTCGAGCATCTCACGATCCCCATCAGAGTTGCCGGCTGCGAAGATTGGTCGTTTGCCAATGTATTGATTGATGGCAACCGGCTTGCCTGCTTTGTCGTTAAGGAAATTGATTTCAGAAAGACGTACGAGCATGGGGCGACCGTCGCGGATTTCATAGATTGTCTTGATGCTGCTGCCAATGACTTGTTCTGGCGGAATGCCGTAAATTTTTTCTGTCCATGGCCGCATGAACTCGAGGCCGCCGGCGGACACAATGTACGTGCGAAAATCGTTTGCCCGCAGATAGGCTAACAATTCGAGCATGGGCTGGTAGACCATCTCTGTGTAAGGCCGCCCAGTCTTTGGATGTTTGGCATTGGCCAACCAGTTTTCGACGAGCGATGTAAATTCGTCGGCTGTCATCCCCGAGTGGGTTGCCATAACAAGTTCGACTACGCCGTGCTCCCCTGAATCGGCGACTGCCTTCATGTCTCCTTCAAGTACGCCTTTGAATGGCTGTTTATCTTTCCACTGCGGGTGCTGCGGGGCGAGTTCCTTGACCCGTTTAATGACAAAGGCCAGCTGAACATAGGAGGGGCTCTCACTTAGAATCGTTCCGTCGTTGTCGAACGTCGCGATGCGCTCTGCTGGAGGGACATAGTTTGGTCCCGGCTTCGTTACTTTTTCGACAAAGCTGATGATCGCTTGTTTGGATTCGACGTCGTTCCAGGACGGCAAGGGATCTCCCGCCGAAGCGGAAGCTCCAAAGTTCCAACTGAAAGCGAAGACAATTGCCAGAGAAAGACTGGCCAAACGGTAAGACTTGCTCATTTCAAACGAACTCCATGAAAAAGGCGAGGTTGATTCCAGCTCGAAACCAACCTCGCCATACTGATAATTAACTCGAAGCTGCCAAAGAGATAGCGAATGTCACTTAATTGCTATTCTTCTGTAGCGATTCCAGCACACGGTCTAAATTGAAGCTTCCAGGTTTTTGCCGAGGTGGAAACTCTTTATAGGATTCCAGATGCTTGGCAACATAGGCCGAGCCTGGGAGCAGTAGAAAAACTCGATCGAATCGCCACATGTTGTATTTTTCTGCTTCGTGATCGGCTCGCTCGAATGGATCCGTTCGCAGGCAGAATAATTTGGGCACACGAAGCGTCACCATTGGCTCCTGCCAGACATCAAATCCATGAGCTCGTTGCTCCATGAAAACCAATTTCCAGCGGTTGTAACGAAGGTTGCAGAGGCTGCCATCATCCGTCCAGTAAAAGAACTCTTTTCGAGGGGATTCTTTCACCTCGCCGTTCAGGAACGGCAGCATGTTGTAGCCGTCGAGATGGACTTTGAACTGTTTTCCATCTGCGGTGTGACCTTTGAGAAGTTTCTCTTTGACATCCGGCTCACCAGCAGCGGCCAGCAATGTCGGGACCATGTCTTCGTGAGAAAAGATGTCGTTGTAAACTTCGCCGGGCTTGATGACGCCAGGCCAACGGATCACGGTAGGAACGCGATAGCCACCCTCCCAGTTGGAGTTTTTCTCATTGCGGAAGGGGGTGCTACCGCCATCGGGCCATGAGAAGCACTCGGCGCCGTTATCGCTGGAGTACATGACGATTGTGTTGTCCGTCAGACCAAGTTCATCGATTTTGTCGAGAATTTGACCTACATGTCCATCGTGCTCAACCATTCCGTCAGCATAGATGCCGAGCCCAGTGACACCGTCTGACTCTTCTTTGAGGTGGGTGTTGACGTGCATTCGCGTCGAGTTCCACCAGAGGAAGAACGGTTTTTTAGATTTGGCTTGTCGTTCCATGTAATCCAAGGCGCCGGCAGTAATTTCTTCATCGACGGTTTCCATTCGTTTTTTGGTCAATGGGCCCGTGTCTTCGATTTGGCCGTCTGCAGTGGATTTAATGACACCGCGAGGGCCAAATTTCTTTTTGAATTCTGGGTCCTTGGGATAATCGGGTTGCTCAGGTTCTTCCTCTGCGTTCAAGTGATAAAGGTTGCCAAAAAACTCATCGAACCCGTGGTTGGTCGGCAGCATTTCGTCGAGGTCACCCAGGTGGTTTTTGCCGTACTGGGCGGTCGAGTAGCCATGGTTTTTCAGTAGCTCAGCGAGGGTTGGATCCTTTTCCGACAAACCTTCTTTTGCGCCCGGCAATCCCACTTTGAGTAGGCCTGTGCGAAAGGGACTTTGACCCGTGATGAATGCGGCGCGTCCGGCAGTGCATGACTGCTGACCGTACCAATCAGTAAAGAGACCGCCTTCGCGAGCGATCCGATCAATATTGGGTGTCTTGTAACCCATCATGCCACGGTTGTAGCAACTGGGATTATTCCAACCGACATCGTCTCCCCAGATGACGACGATATTGGGCTTTGCGGCTGGCGAAGGATTCTTGCCAGCGACAAATCCAACCAGTTGTAAATTAGAATTTTGCTGAGATTTGGGTTGGACGCGAAGTTGTTCGTCAGTGAGGCCGGATGGTAAAGCCTTCGAATTCAAATCTGAGACGGCAACACTGTCGGTTGTTTTTAAATGACTCTTCGACGAATCGGAATCAGTGTCGGACGATTGGTATCCGACCACTGAGCCGAATAGTACAACCAACACCCCAAAAATTTCTGAGCGCATAATTTGGTAACCTGCAAAAAAGTTGAAAAGGAACGAAAGAAGCCAAGCATGCACCGACTACTCAACTGACAGGAAAGAGTAGATAGATCATAAAAACGACCTGCAGCAAGTGTAGAACCCAATCGCTGGTTTTTGCAGTTGCCTTGGAGAAGATGACTAGAATTGAATTTTTATTTCAGGTGAATCGACCTGTCAAGTAGCAAAAAAAAATCGAAACGATGACGGTTTCCCCAATTGGTTTCTGTCCCCATTGGCAAACTGATTCTCTACAACGGAATGTCGTGCGCAGTGGCGGTTGACGTTTACTTCTCGAGCCTAAAGGCTGTCTAGGTGAGCCCACGGAAGGAGCAGCACTAAATCGTCACCGCTTGGAATTGGGTGCGTTGGACATTGGGTTCGTTGTCAATTAAAACGCAAATTGAATTTGTGATCGGAATAGCCAGCCAACATCTCCCGGTGAAATGTCGAGCGACTGTGAGTTAATTGTTGCCCCGTTTAGATGGGTTGCGTCAATCGTGAATTTTGCATTTTGTTTGCGAAAATAATAGATCGCGGCGGCAGCAATCTCTTCTGAGCTTTGATCGGTGACACCGAGCGTTCCAGAATTTCCTTCTACGCGCGACCAGCGGGCTGCCAGTTCGAATTTTTGAGGCACGACGAACTTCCCGAGCTGAAGCCAAAAGCCATGATCGAAGAAGTCGGGGAAATCGGCTCCTTGAATTCCCTGAATCGTGCGAAAATAGTACTCCATGGTTCCCGACCATCCTCGAAATTTAAAGCCGCCATCGATCGAGTACAGATTGACGTCGTATTGGGTAACTGTAGCTGGGAACAGATGGGACAATTGTTCACCGGAATCGACGACTCGAATGGAATCGAATTCGGTCATCCCCTTTTTATTATTAGTAGCGTGAGCAACTCCTACCCCGAATCTGGTAGTTGGCTGGGCGTGCCATTCCCAATCAGCCAACTCCATCGTTCCCCACGCACCGTCTGGGTTGGCGAACAGCCTAGCGGAATAGCCAAAGTTTGTATCGAGCTTTCCTGAGCTTCCCGTTTCCGCGCCACCGGTGACTAGCCCATTAAAAACTGCTGCTTCCCAATTAACAGGAACCGAGCCGCGATCCAATCTCCCAAACGCACCAACAGCTAAGCTGCGGTTAACGTCAAAGAAAGTACTGGCCATCGATCGGTCAGCAAACTCAAATTCACGTCCTGAGAGAGCGCGCGCCAATGTGAATGGCGTCTTGAATCGTCCGGCTCTCAATCCTAATACTCCATTTTCCAGATTGAGATCGTGGTGTCCCACATCGTAGGCGAGGTAATAGTCAAGCAATCGGACAATGTCACCACTAGTACTTCTACCGTCGAGTTGGATGTGGTACTCAAGATCTCTCGTGAAGGTGGAACCCGAGAAAATGATTCTCGCGCGCTTTAGCTGAAACTGATTTAGATCTTCACTCCCCGATGACTTGTTTGTAGCTGTGTGTCGCAGTTGCGCCCAACCGTTTATTCTTAGCTGGTAATCATCCTGTTTGCCAACAGTGATGGGGGTAGGGCCAGAAATTACGAACGCATTGTCGTAGCCAGCGCTGAAGGGAGTGGTTGTCGGTTGGTTTAGGAAATTTGACGGACTCTCGAGGACCAATTCTTCCCCGGGTGAATCATTGCCTAATTGAGTCGAGATGCCATCAGTCGGGGGTTGGTGTGCTGTCGATTCGAATTGCAGGTTTTCAATGAGAGCATTTTGCTCAGAACTGATTGTTTGGTTTTGAGCGTGCGATTTGGCCGCGCTTACAAACAGACTGCAGGCCAAGGCAATTAGAAGGGGAGATTGTAATAGCGTGCGCCTGAAGATCATTTTCAAATTAATTGAGAGATTTAAGCACATTCAAATTAGCTAGTTAGTTTTGCGATGTTTATCCTCCGGGAAACGCCTCGCGACCCGGAAGTAGACTGCTCTGAGATTATTGCCCGTCGGCCGGCATGCTAAAGTTTGAAACTTCGGACGTGTACGGCGTGGTTGCACCGCGACGATATGTGAATCCAAAGGCGATCCAGTAGCTTTCGACAGAAGCCGTCGTGTCGCCGAAAGATTTTTCGCCTTGAAAGGCTCCACCGAGCGATAAATCAAAGTCCATTCCAGGCAACAACTCGCGGACCCCGAATCCTCCGGAAAGACTATGTTGTGTGACAGATGCAAATTGACCTTGGACATACTGAACAGAAGGTATCCCACCGACTGGGACGATGCCGCCGATCGTTCCCGGCACAGCGTCGCGCGTTGGATCTTCGTTAAAGTAATAGCCCATGCGAAATTTTAGTTTTTCGTTAATCTGATACTGGCTGCCAAACTGGAAGACCCATTGGTTCTCATAAATTGCTTTGAAAAAATCAGCGTCGCTATAGTTTTTAAAGAGAAAGTCAGCGGCCAGCAGCAACCGGCCACACATCAAGGATTGGTTAGCAATGCCTATTCCGAAGTTGGAAGGATGCTCCAAATCGATATCCTGGAAGCTACCGCCGGGAAACCGAACGATGTTGTCAAAAGTCAACCATTTTTTTGACTGCCAATAAACTCCAATACTTCGGCCGTTTCCAAAATCGTAATTCGAGCCGACGCTAAATCTTGGTGAATAGGCAATCTGCGATGAACTGCTGCTTGCAAACGGTCCATCGAGAATGGACGTGCCAATCGCAATCGAAGTTCCGAATGAAAGTTGCGGCGATACTTGTATCCCGACCGAGTTGACAACATCCAGTGCTAAATAGGATGCATGAGTGCCATTGGATTCTGGGAATTGTCGAAAATCGACTCCAAGTCCAGCATTCGAGATAAAGCCCATTCCCAGAGTAAGTGGAATGCCCATCACTTCCGTTTGATGGGTGACTCCAATGTTGCCGAGTAGGGAGGCTGGTGTGGCCGACTTACCTGAGAAGGGAGTCACTCCAATCAATGGTAATGCTGCCGTTTGATTGACGTTGTATGTCGGCTCCACAAAAGCGCCGCCAAATATAAATTGTGTCCCGGGAAACAGAGTAGTTGTTGCGGGATTACCGTTAATCGCCGAAGTGACATCTTGAGGTTGTGATAGGCTGGTTCCAGCCATCCCTCCAGACGCTGGCATGGTTGTATTATGAAGTTCAATCCCAAATACCTGAGCGGAGACAGTTTGCGCAGACGTAACTGTCAGCAGAACCACTCCTGCGATCAAAGCGATTGTTCGCAGCATCAACCATCTCTCCAATTATAAAAACATTAGTACGAACCGACGGCCAATCGTGATTTGGGTTTCTATAAGCAAATTGGCTGTATATTCTTAGTCGGCTTATACCAATCCGCGTTGTTTCATCCAATCCAGATTACTACTTAGAGCTAGCAATTATTGGTTTGCCAATGCAGGGAGGATTTGATTCACTGGCCTCGAGGTTAAATTGGGGGCCAAGCTGGGTGTGCTCGAGTCAGGGAGGGGGCTCAGGAAGCGAAAATAGAAATCGCCAAGAAATTTTCAATGGGTGACATAGGTCGGCAAATGAGTGTCTAGCGAGTTTTAATTTAATTCTAAGCTCTAGGCGTCCACGGTTTCCACTGGTACACCGCTTCGCGAATCGAACCATCTAGCGGGTGTTTAAAGGAAAAAATTGACGAAATTTTCCAAAATGAGAATCAAATTTGGATGCTTAATGAATTGGCCTCCATTACTCTTAAGCTACCAAAAAACAATTTGGAACAATCCGGTATCTATTATTTTATTCTAAAACAATTAGCTTGGGCCGATATTCCAGTTCAAGAGATCATATCCACAACCAACGAAATGACCATTGTAGTTAAGGAATCGGATGTAAACAGGACCTTTTCCATTCTAATGGATCTCAAAAAAGACTAACTCTTTCTACTTAATAGATCTCCTTTAATTTTCGGAAGTTCGAGTTTGTACTTTACGCTAACACTTCGGATCAGGATTACCACACCTACTGCAGATATTGCTTGAATATTTT
>Ga0208964_1000115_pt1 | contig 45252 bp, 36 predicted proteins | sample AOAMet1_08_M0_20_2_FD_188227 | JGI IMG/M metagenome (GOLD analysis project Ga0208964, IMG submission 188227) | Ammonia-oxidizing marine microbial communities from Monterey Bay, California, USA - CAN11_08_M0_20 (SPAdes) | ecosystem: Environmental > Aquatic > Marine > Intertidal zone | place... | reverse complement strand
AAAGCTAATGCCGCCCCGAACCTGAGCCAAATGTTCTACCGCCAACCGGAGCCGGCGCGGGCCCGACGGGCCCAACATCAACCAGTTCCCGCCTTTGGGGAAATACTGATCAGGCAACGTTTCGCTAAACACTTCGTAATCAATTCGGAAGTCGTCAACGACTACGCGGCTTTTGGGGACACCGGTCGTGCCACCGGTCTCAAACACGTAAGTCGGTCGATCTGCATGGTCTTTCATCCGCCATCGTTCAACCGGACCTCCCCGCAGCCATTCGTCTTCAAAAAGTGGGAACTTCTTAAGGTCGTCGTAGACCTTGACCTCGGTTAGCGGATCGAAGTTCAACTCTGATTTTTTAGAAAGCCAAAATGGACACCCAGTCGAATCGTGAAAGTGACGTTGGACGGTGTTGTAGGTGTGCTCGTCAAGCCGATCTTTGGCTTGTTTTACAGCTGTTTCAAGATCAATTTGGGTCGTTGACATGGTACTCGCGCAATCAGGTTAGTGCCAAAAAAGTGGATTTTGTGGAATTACTATAACCGACGATCGACAAACGTCGTAACGCTCATTCGACCATCGAAAATCGTTAAAACGCGCAGTCTCACCATCAGATACGCCGACCCAGTAAATTATCGGCGTAAAAACGGCTTTTGGAAACTATTCGCCACCCCCAAGGGATCGGCTGAAACAGAGCAGATCTTCACGATCCTGAGCGAATCCAAATTACAACATCGCCCAGATTTGGATTTTCCGGCAAGATAAACGGGGAATTCTACCTATCCGCCCACGCACCTTCTCGCTAAATGAACGTCGATGTTCATCCGGCTTGCTTAATTATTCGACGCTTCAGCCCCGCCGTCCAGTTTGAGCTGGCTGTGAAGGTAATTGGCTCGTTCGACATTTCGCTCGTCTGTGTCCAGCTCCGAATGGCGAAGTTTTTGCAAATGAGCCGGTTGGGTTCGAATAAACAATTGGTTGACTTCGGGTATTTCCAAATCGCCAATCAGTCCAAGATTAATTCCCATGCGAACGCGGGATAGCAAAAACATAGTTTCCTCAGAGCTGATCTGCTGGGCATTTTGAAGCGTGCCGTACGCGCGACTCACTTGCTCAAACAAATCATTCTGTTTTTCATTAATCAAGAAATCTCTCGCCTTGCGTTCGTAATCAATCACAACAGGTATGACATCGCCCACCTGATCAATCAAATCATTTTCAGATTTTCCGAGAGTAATCTGATTACTTACCTGGTAGAAATCTCCCATCGCCTGCGTACCTTCGCCGTACAAACCACGTACGACAAGATTAATTTTTTGAAGACTCCGAAAGACCTTTTCAATTTGCTGCGTGATCACCAAAGCTGGGAGATGTACCAGCACACTCACCCTCATCCCCGTTCCGACGTTGGTCGGACAGGCTGTCAGATAACCCAATTTTGGATGGAAGGCGTACGTCAACTGACTTTCAATTCGGTCGTCCAAGTCGTTTATCTGATCCCAGGCTCCAACCAAATCTAAGCCACTTTTCATGACCTGAATCCGCAGGTGGTCTTCTTCATTGACCATCAGACTCAATCGCTCTTGCTGATCGATTGCCACCGCACGAGCGCCGTCAGAGTTTGCGTGCTCCCGGCTAATTAGCTGACGTTCCACTAAAAATTGCCGGTCCAAAGTTTGCAGATCAGCGACGTCAATAAAAGTTAAGTCTTTCAACTCGGCTTTATTCGTTAATCGTTCTCGAACCGTCGATTCGATATTCGCGCGATCAATGTCAGTACACCGTCGTATGAAAGGGTAATCGGCGAGGTTACGAGCCAAGCGGATCCGACTACTCATGACAATGTCTGATTCAGGACCGCAGCCCTTCAACCATTCTCCGCACCGATTCGCCATGTCATCAAGAATCATTGCGAACCTCCCTCTTCCAGCGGTTCATCACGAGTCATCTCCGAATCAGTTGAATCTCGTCGCCACCCCCCTTTTTCCAGAGCTGCAATCCGATCTCTTAACTCGGAAGCTTCACGGTAATCCTCGCGAGCGATCGCAACGACGAGCTGATCGCGTAATTGAACCAATGCGAACAGACGATTCACACGATCGGCATCCGCTTGTTCCAGCAACCCCATTCCAACGCCCATGCGTATTTTGGAAAGACACTGCATAATGTGCTCGTGGCTCTCACTGTCCTCATCCTCAAGATCGAGGCGACAGAGTTTTTCCAGCGAATCAGCAACGTCTCTCCGCAAACCTTCTCGATTTTGCTCAACCAAAAAACGCCGGGCTTCCTGTTCGTACTTGATCAATCTGGGCACGATCGCCGTCACCTGCTCAATTAGTGAATCTTCATCCATTCCGAGTGTCGCCTGATTGCTCACCCGAAAAAAATCACCAACTGCCGAATCGCCAAATTCACCTCGTGCGACCACATTGAGCCGCTGCAGGCTCCGCATTACCTTTTCGACCTGACCAGTCATGACCAACGCGGGCAGATGCATCAACACGCTCACTCGCATTCCCGTCCCGACGTTCGCGGGACAAGCTGTCAGATACCCTAGCTGCTGACTGAATGCATACGTCAACTGACTTTCAACCCGATCGTCGATTGCACTTATTTGCCGCCATGCTGCCTGAAGATTCAGATCACTTCGGTTCACCGTAATTCGCAGATGATCTTCTTCGTTGATTGAATAACTTGCCAATTCCTCCCAAGGTAGCTCGCGGGAGACCGCAGGCACGTCGGACTCCGAGGAGACAATATCGCCTACTTCACTTGCCCCCGACACTCGCTCAGTCGTTTCCTGCAACGGAGAACTAACAAGCTGCAGATCCATCAAAAACTGCCGCTCAAGCGCATTGAGCTCAAAGGAATCCAATAACGTCAGATCACTTAAAACCTGGTCGTTCGCAATGCCCTTCAGAACGACGGACTCAATCTCCAATCGCTGATCATCAGAGCAAGTGCTAATGAATGGGAAATCCGCAATATTTCTTGCAAGTCGGATTCGACTACTGATGACAATATCATTTGGTTCTATTGGAACGTCATTCACTGGCAGACCCTTCGCCTTCGATCTGACGAATCTGATCGCGAATCTGAGACGCTTTCTCGTAATCCTCTTGCTCCACCACTTCCTTCATCTGGCGACGCAAACGGATTAACTCGGTTTGAGATTCCGTATCCGTAATGCCTCGCTTGGGCTGTTTCCCAACATGCTGGTTGTCACCATGCACATTAATCAACAGTGGCTCGAGATCCTCTCCGAAAAAGACATAGTCGTGCGGACATCCTAGACGCCCTCCCTGACGAAATTCATAAAATGAAATTCCGCAGATTGGACATTCTTTTGCATCTAGCTCCCGCAAATCATCCGCTGTCTGCTCAAGCGGTTTCAGCTGTTTCGACATTACGTCGGAGATAACTGGAGCATCGTCGGACGAATCACCAGTCTCAAGGTAGCCCTTGGCGCAATCGGGACAAAGGTGCAACGCAAGCAAGTCATCACCGGTTAGATCCGTGATGTGAAACGTTGCCTGCTTTTGGCATTTTTGGCATTTCATATTTTTATTTGATCGGCCGCAATCCTCAGCCGACATTTCTAGTTTGGGTCTGCTTTATCGATCCATCGGTAAAAGCTGTCTCCAAATTTTATCCCTCCAACGAATAAGGTACAAGGTTTATTGGAAACGCTGGCATTCTCAATATTATTTTTCGAACTCCGAAATTTTAATAAAACGTTCTTCTGTTCAATATAACGCGGACATTGCCGGTGTTTGCTGCCACCGTTAAGCTATTTAGGTCGAACAATCCCTCTGAGTTCAGCGTTTCTCATTATTTTGCAGTTTCGAGACACAGACTGGATTTCGCAGATCTCTCGCGTCAGCAGGCCAACTCAACCTCACCAAGCCCGATCCTCAAGCAAGTTAAAAGCACCCGTCACAATGGCATTTTTTCCCGACCAAAAAACATTTACAGAGATGGCGGGCGATTACGACGCGATTCCCATTTCACGTCGCCTGCTCTCGGATTCACTCACGCCGGTGTCTGCCTTTCGAAGAATTGACAATGGCAGCACTGCCTGCCTTTTTGAGTCCGTGATCGGTGGCGAAAACGTCGGACGTTACAGTTTCCTCGCCATCGACCCGCAAGTTCAGGTTGCTTCGTTTGGCAAGCGAGTCACTCTTACCGAAGCCGGAAGCTCAAATTCCTACGAATGCGAAAATCCACTCGAAGAAATTCGCCGACGAATCAACTTATACAAAGTCGCCCAATTCCCCGACATGCCGCCCTTTACTGGCGGGGCTGTCGGCTATGCCGGATACGATGTCGTCCGCTACGTCGAAGACCTCCCCAATGCGCCGGCAGATGATCGCGACCTTCCCGACATGTCATTTGCGTTTTACGATCGCATGCTGGTATTTGACCATATCACCAAGACCATCACGGTCGTCGCTTTGGCTTGGACAAAAAAGCATGAAAATCTCGATGCAGCATTTGAGGATGCCAACCGCCGCATTGACGAGATGCTCGACTGTCTGAACCGCCCTGAAACAGATCTCCTATGTCTCGATGCCGATCTGCCCACAGGAGAACCACCTGAATTTTCTTCAAATTTCACACAAGAACAATTCGAACAAGCCGTTCTCGATTGCATTGAATACATTCGCGCCGGTGATATTTTCCAGGTCGTTCTCAGCCAAAGGCTTCAAATAGAAATCAATTGTGATCCCTTTGAAATTTACCGCAGCCTGCGGGTGATGAACCCCAGTCCGTTTATGTTTTTCCTTCGCACCGACGAAACCACACTCGTCGGCAGTTCCCCCGAAATCATGTGCCGCGTTGTGGACAATGAAATGACGGTCCGCCCATTGGCAGGTACGCGCAAACGAGGAAGCACCCCTCAGGAAGATCTGGAACTGGAACAAGAACTACTGGCCGATGAAAAAGAACTGGCTGAACACGTGATGCTGGTGGATTTGGGACGCAATGACGTTGGCCGAGTCGCGCAGTATGGGTCAATTGAAATCCCTGATCGAATGGTCGTGGAACGCTACAGCCACGTCATGCATATCTCGTCGACCGTGACTGGACAACTGCAAGAATCTGCTGACGCGTTCGATGCGTTAATGGCGAGCCTGCCCGCCGGAACCGTCTCCGGCGCACCCAAAGTGCGGGCGATGGAAATCATTGACCAATTCGAACCCCATCGACGTGGGCCTTACGCCGGAGCGGTTGGCTACATTGACTACTCAGACAATATGGATACCTGCATTGCTCTGAGGACAATGGTCATTAAAGACAACGTCGCTTACGTTCAAGCCGGTGCTGGAATCGTTGCCGATTCCAACCCAACGAGCGAATACGAAGAGACATTAAACAAAGCCCGCGGGCTGCTCCGGGCAATCCAAATGACACACGAAAGAGTTCAGGCCTCTTCGTAAATCTCGCAATTCACACCGATTCAAGGAACCAAGGGATGCAAACATTTTTTGATCGTTGCTGGCATTCAAGCGATGAAACATTTGACGTAACCAATCCATTCGACCAGCAAATCATTGACACCGTCCCCTCCTGCACCGTGGAGGACATTGATCGCGCCGTCACTGGATTGACCGGTGGTGCAAAAACGATGCGGGCAACACCGGCATGGCGGCGGGCCGAAATCCTCGACAAAGCTGCAGTTTTATTGAAAGAGAACCGCAGTCGTCTGGCCGAGCAACTATCGCGCGAGGAAGGAAAACCGCTGCGAGAATCCCTCGCTGAAGTCGACCGCTCCGCAACCACACTTCAACTTTCAGCCGACTTGGCAAAACAAATCCACGGCGAGGTGATACCCCTCGATGCCACGCGGGGTGGAGAGAATAAACTTGGATTTACGATTCGAATTCCTTGCGGCATTGTCGCCGCAATCACTCCATTTAATTTCCCGCTTAACCTGGTCTGCCACAAAGTCGGTCCCGCCATCGCTGCGGGAAATGCGGTACTGATCAAACCCGCGAGCGAAACTCCGCTGTCAGCACTTAGCCTGACCGAGATCCTTTTGGAAGCAGGGCTCCCCGAAGATTCGATCGCCTGCCTAACGGGAAGCGGCTCGAAACTGGGAGAAGCGATTTGTCGAGATCAACGGATTCGAAAAATAAGTTTTACCGGTAGCCCCGAAGTCGGAAAAAAAATCTGCGCGTCAGCAGGACTGAAACGAATCACGATGGAACTTGGCTCCAACAGCCCGATCATCATTCTCCCTGACGCTGACATGAATAAAGCGATCAACTCCGTGGCCACCAACGGATTTGCGAACGCCGGACAAGTTTGTATTTCAACGCAACGATTAATCACGCTTCCCGAGACTCACGAAGAGATTGTCTTTCGCGTCGCCGAAGACATTAAAAAAATCACCGTTGGCGACCCACTCGCCAAAGGAACACGCATGGGACCCATGGTGCGAATCGAGGACGCAAAACGCGTTGAACAATGGATTGGCGAAGCTAAATCATCGGGCGCCAAGATCGTCTGTGGAGGCGAACGAGATTCAGCAATTCACACGCCCACGCTCATTGATCACGCCACCGCTGAGATGAAAGTCGTCCAAGAAGAACTATTCGGGCCTGCCGTTTCTGTCATTGAAGCCGCCGATATTGACGAAGCAATTCGCATGGCGAATGATTCTCGTTTCGGATTAAGCGCCGGAGTGTTCACCGAAAATATCAACCTTGCCATGCGTTTTGCCAACGAAATTGAATCAGGCAACATCCATATCAACTGGGGTTCGCAGTGGCGAGCTGACGGGATGCCCTACGGTGGCCTCAAAGAAAGTGGCCTCGGTAAAGAAGGCCCCCGATACGCGATCGAAGAAATGACAGAATCCAAAATGATTGTCATCCATTGATCGGCATCGATCGCATATCGACGGCATGCACCCGCGGCGGTTAGACTAGTGAATCACCAAACATCCAAGGACTGAACTTTCAGTGAAAATACTACTAAATCAAGATGAACTGGACGCCGGCGTCGAACGACTCGCTCGTGAAATCAATGAGACTTACGGAAACCGCCCCCTTACCATTGTTGGGGTTTTGACCGGCAGCTTTATTCTCATGGCCGATTTAATTCGAAAACTGGAAATGCCCTTACGCGTCGGTGTCGTCCAAACCAGCAGCTACGAAGGAACGGAGCGAGGTGCCCTAAGCATCAACTCAGAAATGATGCTCGACATTGCCGGACGGGACGTTGTCTTAATCGACGATATCTTTGACACTGGCAACACCCTCCAGGAAGTAACCCAGTTGATGAAAAGTCTCGGCCCCAACAGTTTGAAATCAGCTGTTTTGCTTTTAAAAACTGGACGACAAGAAGTCGACTGGGTGCCAGAATTTGTAGCCTTTGATATTCCTGACGAATTCGTGGTCGGATACGGACTTGACTTCAATGATGAATATCGAAACCTACCTTACTTGGCCTGCCTCGAGCCCGCCGATCTTCCCAACACCGAGAGCTAAATATTTGGGTGTTTCGCTGGGAAGCAAGCAACAGGATTTTCTGCAATGAATAGAACACTTGGCGATCAAAAGGAAACGTCGCCAGTGTTGCCAGAGGATTTCTTCCCGCTGAAGATTGCGATTGTCAGCCGCCGCTTTTGGCCTTATTCAGGAACCACGGAATTCGCGGTTGCGGACCTCGCCTCTCAAATCAAGCGACGAGGGCACTCGGTTGAGATTTTGACAGTACGCTGGGAGAAAAACTGGCCGCTGTATTTTGATTACGATGAAATTCCAATTCGCCGAATCAATCGATCTCAATCGCATCCGTGGCGATCGTTTCGTTACTTGCGATCTCTGACTCGGGAATTGAACCAACTGGACCTAGACGGCATTATTGTTTTTGGACTCGACGAAGAAGCATGGGCGGTGAGCCGCGCATTTTCAGGGAAAATCCCGTTCGTTATCCGCATCGACAATCACTTCCCCGGCGCAAAAAAAGGAGGCCCAGAACTCACCCCTCGGCAACTCTTTGCAGTCAATTCAGCCCAGTCCCTTCTGACCGATTCTTACGAAACTCAAAAGAATATCTCGGAACAACCAGGCGTAAGTAATTCGCAGATTAAACTGGCCCCCGAGGGAATTTTACTCGACAAAATAAAACAACGTCAGCAATCACTTCAAAGTGATGCCCGAGTCGCCATCTCAGACGCTCACCCCGTCCTCTTGATTGGCTCCAATCAACCACTAGTCGTTTGCGGAGCACCTCACGAAGGGGATCCTGGCATGCTCTGCCTTCTCGATGCATGGCCCAAAGTGATCGCTCAATTCCCAAAAGCAAAGCTCTGGATTCTCGGCGATGGGGCAAAGGGAAGAGATATTTGGACAAACATTCTTGAAAAACATCTGGTCCAATCCGTTGTGATGCCCGGCAGTTTTGATGATACACACGAAATATTTCAAGCCGCTGATCTTTACGTTCACCCCTTAAAATCCGATGAAAGCTGCGGGTTCCTGGCCAGAGCGATGGCCGCCGGAGTGGGGACCGTGGTAACCTCAACCGAATTTACGCAAACGGTGATTGAAAACAATGTCAGCGGATTGATGGTTCATGCCGACGATCCGCGAGCCCTCGGGGACGCAATCTGTCTTGCACTAGGCAACCCTGACCTAAGAGAGCGCCTAGGAGAAGAAGGTCGAATGTCAGCAATCAAACAATTTGATATTCAAAACTCCGTCGACGACTTCCTTCAACCATTTAAAAAACAAGCGACACTCCGAGCACTAGATTCTAATTCAACTAATGAGGGCAATCAGTGAATTATCGGATCTTGTTTACAATCGAGAGCCTGTTTGAGCTAGGGCCTGTCGAAGAATTGAAGATTCTGACGGAAGCTCTCTCGACGCGTGGATGCGATGTTCAGATTGCCGTCCTCGGCGAGCACCGAAGCGAAGCAAATCAATGGATTGAGTCCGGGATCAAAATACATGTACTTAACAAGGATGACCGAACTCCACTTCACTCATTTCGCGACTGCTTTTCGATCGTGCCTGAACTAAGAAAACTGATCCACTCCCTTTCACCTGATTTAGTACACGCCTGGTGCGGGCAAGCCGAATTGCTAACCCTGATTGCGACAAGGAATTTACCCCTGACGCAACCGCTACCCTTTAAACATCTAATCAGTACACGGCTTGCCAGCCCCCGCGAACTGGGGTTCAGACAGCAGATTTTCGAAAACTATCTCGGAGACAATCAGAACTTTACCACCGTGGTTCCCCATGCCTCAATCAAAACAAAATTAATCGAACGCGGAAAACTAGAGTCGCAGATCGAAATCATTCCCAACTCAGCCACGTCTCAACCGGTCGCCAAAAAAACATCGGTGCGGGAAACCCTGAGAAAACAACTGGGACTTCCACCGAATTCGTATCTTGCAGGAACGGTCGCTCCGTTGGTGCATCGCAGTCGATTAAAAGACCTGATCTGGGCCACTGACCTCTTAACCTGCATTCGTCACGACTTCCATTTTTTGATTGTCGGAAATGGGCCTCAATTGAGTCGCCTACAACGATTTGCAAGCCTGACCGAAGCTGCCAGCCATATCCATTTCATTCGACACCCAGAACCATCACTAATTCAAGGACTCGATTTCTACTGGCACCCTCATTTCCAAGAACCAATCTCAGCAAATTTATTGGCGGCAATGGCTGCAGAAATCCCTGCCATCGCTGTCTATGGGGAAGGAACCGACGAGATCATTCGCCACCAGGAAACCGGATTCGCCGTTAACTTTGGTGCTCGTGATGAGTTTGCGCGTTGGACTAAGTTCCTAATTGAAAAACCGAACGAGTCAAAAATCATGGCGAGACAGGGACGTGAATTGGTAGAACGGATGTTTCCCAGCAAATCGATGGTGGACAACTACATCGCCTTTTACAAAAGAAAAATCACATCCATTTAGCTCAGGGTCTGTCAAGAGAACGGGGAGCTTATCACGGCAATCCATCGTTGTTGTTGTCTGACTCTTTCCATCAAGCCTCCTTGAACACGCCTAACCAGCCTTCGCCGGTTCGCTTTGCCGCTCCGCTGTTTTGCCAAGGTATCTCAAAAGCAAACCCGTCAGAATTAATCCGCCCCCCACAATCGTCGTCAAAGCTGGAGGGGTGTATTCAGGCGACTGATGCCACGCAACAAATACCCAAACCGGAACCAGTAATGGCTCCAGCAGCGTCAATCCGGATGCCTCGTGGCTAGAAACGGCACTCACACCTCTGGCAAAGAGCAGATAAGGGATTCCGATTTGCAACATCCCAAATCCAGCCAAGTAAATCCATTGATTTCCGGTCGGATAGATATTTGTCTGAATTAACACAGGTGCCAAAACCACCGCGGTGACCGCATGATTCAGGAAAACTAACCACGCCGCATCGTAATCTTTTAACCACCGCAGCATGACGACGACACCTGCAAAAAACACGCCTGAGGCCAATCCGTAACGAACACCAATTAACGAGGCACCAAATAGTTCCGCGCGTAAAATAATCAAAACGCCAACCGACGCAAAAACCAACAAGACCCAATCTCGACGCACCGGACGTTCGCCAAACCAAAACCAACTTATTAAAAATACCCATGCTGGTGCGGTGTACTGAAGCCAAATGGCCAGGGTCGACTCGCAATAAACCATTCCTGTCAGATAGGTCCAATTCATCAAAGCAAAAGTGGATACCATGGGTATCAATTTCCACGTCCACTGGACTTTGCGAACCATCACAACGAGGATCAATGCCGCAAAAAACGCACGCCAAAACGCGAGTAACAACCCTCTCGATTCTGCCGGCCACTGGTCAAAAATGGGCGCCTTTGCAAAAAAGCCACTCGTGCTCCACATCAACGCTGCAGCAATGATTAGCAGTCTGCCTCGCCATAACGGTGATAAGTACGTCGAATCCGTGGCGCTATCTGCGGAAAGCATAATAGAAGAGGACCTACGAAAAAGCAGAATGACGTATGGAAATGATTCACGGATAAACTGGGCCGCCGTTTTCTCAACCCAAACAGAAAACGTACCGTTACAGTTGATGAGCCGCCGGGCCCGATTCAATCCAGTACCCGATTCTATCAGATCGCGATGCTACCAGATCGCGGGAGGCGTTTACCTACGCAACCGCGCAGCAACGAACAAACGTGAAGCAGATAAAAAAAGAAAGCAGCGGATCGTCTCTAACGAAGGCTGCAACGCCAAATCGATTGCGATCGATTACTTCTTGCGATGTCGAATTTTGGCTCGCATACGTCGTTTTTTGCGGCCTAACTTGCGACGACCCTTACCGGTCTTTTTGGTTCCCACTCGAATGAACCCCTGTTTTGATGATGTATCGGATTAAATTTTGAACGTCTATCGTAACGACAGAACCTCTTAATGGCAAGACGATATGTCGCCTGCTTTGAATCTTGTTGCAGGAAAGTCGACTCGCGATCATGTGAAACAACTGCAGGGATTAAACGGCTTTTATTCCTTTTTAGTCGCATTTGGCCAAATTATTCGGACTCTCCGAAGCCTTTTGTGGGCTGTCATTTTTACTGCTTCAGCGATTGCTGAGCTTCATTTCTAAGCAGAAAACTCAATATTAAACCAACCAGTACCCACCCTCCAATGATGGCCGTCGCCAACCACAACTCCTGATCCATCATGTAGGTCCAACTTCGGTAGACCATAAACAAGCAAGCGCCGACAAATAAGACGGGAAGAACGGGATAAAACGGAACCCGATATCCCTCAAACTGCCCTTTGAAACGGACGCGGTTAATCATCAAAGTAACGACGGTCAAACCGAGAAAAGACCAAAAATAGGGAGCATTAGATGCCGTCAAATTTTCCACACCGTTTTTGTCGTCCCCGAATGTTAAAATGTAGGCGATCGTGACCACCCCCTGCAGCAAAATCCCCCGCCAGCAACCTTTGCCCGATACGTCACCAGCTACGAGACGGAGACTTGGATAATCAACCGCCGTCGCCCAGTAAATTCTTGGACTGGTAAAGATCATTGCGTTGATCGCCCCAAGGCAGGAAACGCACACCAAAATCGAAAGTAGGTCTTTCCCCAAAGGCCCCATGTTCTGCTCGACCAACACGGAAGTCGCATTCTCCCACCGACTACCCAATGAAGCCATCTGCTCAAACCCTAACCCGGCAACCAGCGCCAGATTGACAAGCAGATAGACCAATAGAACCACACCTGTACCAACAACCAACGCACGTAAGAGATTTCGTTTGGGGTTGCGTGTTTCACTTGCAACAAAGGCGATATCGTTCCAGCCTCCAAACGTAAACATTACAAAAACCATGGAAAGCCAAAACCACTCCCAGGTCGATTCACTCGAGTTTTCGGACGTCGATGCCGAATCAACCGCGTTACTTATTTGCGCGGGAACCTCCGCAAGCACCTCCTGATTGGGGCCTTCAGCACTCGGCCATACGAGGAATGCTGCCGCAACAACGACTAAGATCCCAGCAACCTTGGCAACCGTCAGTAAATTTTGCGATGCTTTTCCAAAACGCACCCCAATCAAATTGGTAAGACTTAAACCAATGACGCTCAGCCCGGCAAAAGCATAAAGAGGCAGGGAATTGGGGAAAACTGAAACGGCGAACTCACCAAATATCATTGCCATCAAAGCGATACTCGTCGGGCGAATTACCCAAAACGCCGCCCAGGAAAACGCAAACCCCACTCGGCAGTGATAACCGCGCTTGAGATAACCGTAATCGCCGCCGCGATCCGGATAGGTTGTCGTCAGTTCAGCGAAACAGAGTGCTCCCATGAGAGCAACCAACCCACCGGCGACCCAAACCGCTACGAGCCAAGTCACATTCGGAACATTGGAAGCAACGATCGCCGGCATCTTGAAAATCCCAGCTCCAATAATCGTGCCGACAATGATGCAAACACAATCGAAAAGCGTCAGCACGCGGGAAGTTGCTGAATTCGAGTCACTCGACTCCATGGGTTCCTGTGATGAATTCAATTCATTTCCTTAAAAAAGGCATCTTGAGATGTCGACGCATCCACTTCCTATGAATATCACAATCCTAGCACGCTCACTCTCAACGATGCACTCCCAGATCGCAAACCGCCCCAAACCCCTTCAAAACCAAGCGAATGTCCAAAAATCACCCTTCAAATCCCCTACGTTGCTATAGACTAGCTCCACTCTCGGAGTAAAATAGTCCGAATTGAACGTCACCGCGATTTCGAACCTTCTTCGAAGATCGTTTTTTTTGAGAATTCCGAAGGGAATACATGGCCAAAGAAGAAGCCTTTGAAGTAGACGGCACTGTTACACAGGCGCTTGCTAACACACGTTTTCGCGTTGAACTTGAGACTGGCGATGAAGTCCTCGCTCATGTCGCCGGTAGAATGCGCAAGCACTTTATTCGAATTGTTCCCGGCGATAAGGTCCGAGTTGAACTTTCTCCATACGACCTAACCAAAGGTCGTATCGTTTACCGAGAACGATAAGAGCTTGCATTTCGGTCATTTCAGACCAAATCACCAACGAACGATTAGATCTCTTGGTGGTTGCAGGGCAATTTGCCGGGAAATCGAGAACTGACCGCTCGTTCTCCCTACATGCGCCGCTTTAACATTGACCGAGAAATCGCGGATCGATCGCCCAAACGTTCAAATCATGGGCCAAATCTATCCACTCTTTGCTTAGTTCTCTCGACAATCTAAAACAAAGAGCCTGATTCCAAGGTAATGACTAGGGATGGTGGTTCTTTGCTAAGTATCACTTCGTAACCGAACAGTTCCTACTTTTGCGAAACATTCTTACATTGTTTTGCTAGTTATTGCATCGAAAGCCCGTTGATGGACAATAAACCGAACGCATGAGCGTTTGATCGTTGTCCGCAAACACATTTAAGAGATTATGAACAATCAATCGCCAAGATCTATTTCAGATGGATCCAAGTCGATTTTGTAAACCGTACCTAATAATAAGCACCAACCAGAGTTTGGAGACCAAACGTGAAGTCTTTATGTAAACCATTCGTTCTAAGTTTGCTGATAACCGCAATGACGCTGTTGCCAATGAGCAAAGCGTTCTGCCAAAGCACTCCGGAGCCCGCTGTTGTGGTCTCCATCAAACAAATTGACGAGCAAATATCAGACGTAAAATATCTGATGGATGCCGCCGGTTTCGGGCAAATGATGTTCTTCGTTGACGCGATGATCAAGCCATACACCAGCGGAATCGACGGAAAAAAAGACGCTGGCCTGATGCTTTACTTCACCGACGATTCTCCCATGCCTGAAATGGTTGGCTTTCTACCAGTCACCAACATGGACGCTATCCTCGACACCGTCTCGCAGATGGCCGAAATCGATGAGGGTGACGACATGACAACTATCATCATGGATTCCGGCGAGGAAATGTCCGTCAAAATGGACGGGGATTACGCTTTCTTTTCCATGAATGCTGGAATGCTGGAGTCGACCCCAAGCGTCCCTAAAGACGTCATGAAAGAACTCACAGAAAATTACAATATTGCTGCGAAAATTTTTGCAGAAAACATTCCCGCTGCGATGAAAGACCAAGCGATGGGCTTGATTCGTTCAAGCGCCGAAATGACTCAGTCCCAACTTGGCGACGAGACCGATCTCGATCTTCAGATGGAACAGCTCGAGATGCTTATGACCCAGTCTGAGAGCATCACGGTCGGAATCGGCATCGACGAAGATAACAAGAAAATGATGATGGACTTTGGCTTTAAAGGAACGCCAAACTCCGATCTTGCTGCAAAGCTTGCAGACTCTGCCCCTAAGAAGCCTTCGAACTTCACTGGTTTCGTCATGGACGGAGCGGCAATGACTTTGAACCAGTCAGGGTCAATTTCGGGTGAAGATGCTGCAAATTACACCACAATGCTAGGTGATCTCGTTCCATCGATGATGGAAGAACTAGGTTACGAAATGGACTTGTCAGACGACAAGCTCGACACCATCGAAAAAGCAATGAATACCATTGTCGAGGTGGCAGAAGAGACGCTCCAAAACGGTGTCGTCGACATGGGTGCTGTAATCATGATGGACAAGGAGGACGTTAATTTCGCCATGGGCATGCAATTAACTAACCCTAAAAAACTTGAATCGGCCGTAAAGGCACTCTCCAAGATGGCGGAAGAACAGGCTCCGGGAGAACTGGATGTCAATTTGAATTCTGGCAGCCACAAGGATGTTACTTTCCATACTATTAATGTCGATACTTCAACCGCCCCTGACGAATTTCAAGAAGTTGTTGGCTCGTCGCTTTCGATGGTCGTTGGTATTGGAATGGACACTGCCTACATCGGCCTCGGCACCAATCCCGAAAGCATCATCAAAAAAGCGATGGATGCGAGTGCCAAGAATGATGGCAAAGGCAAGCCGCAATCACCAGCAATGGCAATGAGCTTTAACCTAATTCCGATGCTTGAAATGGCTGCTCGTGTTAACGATGAGCCAATGATGAACGAGTTGATTGACACTCTCAAGGAATCGGGAAGCAGTGAGATCAACATGACTTACGTCATCGACGATGGCATTAACTTCCGAGTTGAAATCCAGGAAGGCGTCTTCGCTCTTCTTGGATCCGCCGGTACTCAATTGCAAGCCCAAGGCCTCGGTGGCAACGAAGATTTTTAATTAGTTCGAATGTAGTCACAGCCGTGACGAAAGCGATTCGAAACAGAAATCCCAAAGGGCAGTCTCCTCAGAGGCTGCCCTTTTTTTTGTTACAAAAAAAAAGGCCGAATCCAATTGGATCCGACCTTCGAAAACAAATACTAGCTTGGCGAATCAAACCGCCATTTTGTACTTTAATTAATTCTGCGGTGCAGGAGTGGGTGTTGGCTGATTCAAATCAAACCCCTCAAGACTCTCGTTGGGGAAAAATGCTTTTTCAAATCTTGCATCGTTCTTTTTTACATTCTTCCGTTGCTGTGCAGCCCAGGCAGCAAGAATCGATCCGTCGCCGTATTTCTGAGCTTCTGCTTCACAACCCCATTGAGACCATTGCTCAAATGTAATGTTTCGGGATTTGCAACTCTCCGCAAAACTAGCATCGCACTGACTGCAACCACCCGGCTGGCCACCGCAACCCGGGCAAGCAGCCGGGTCCTGCTTCGCGACTTCCGGGCGTGGCGCCAAGAGAGCACGGCGATATGCAAATTCACCGGCGAAGTTGTTCAACCAACCGGTCGTCTCCGCTGAGGTCATCGTAAAATCAATAACCTTAGGGCTGACATTGTTTACTGGTGATTGCTCACTCGAGACATCAATTCCAATCAGACCTGCACCGTCGACACCGACGGCAGCTAATCCATACGAACCGTCTGGGACATCATTAAAAGCAAAAGTACCGTAGTTATCCGTCGTGGTTGAAGCAACAACGATGTCACCTTGAAAGAGCATTACTTTCGTCGACCGAACATCAACCGGCCTTCCGTTGAGAGAGTTCATTTGGTGAACTCGGCCAACCAATCGGCCGTCGGCAAGCCGCGATACCGAGCGACTCGACAGCGAGGTTGCAGCAACTGATGCTGGAAGATTTCTTGCAAGTCCCTCAAATCCAAACAGAGCGGCGGGAGCATCTGGCCCCTGTCCCGTCCGATAGGCTCCAAAGACACGGAAATTGACTTGAGGTGAGTAGTACTTAATCCAATCGGTGTTGATTGTCGTGCGATTCTGAAATGCAGTGGCACTAATTCGATTTCCGATTTCACCTTTATTGTTGGGATTGTTTTGAAGGATATTCAAACCGAAGGCAAAGAATCCGTTGTTACCCCAACCAATAATCGAATAAGCCCCATGGGTGACGTTATTAAATTCAAAGCGTCCCCCGGCGTTTAGATTCGTTTGCTTGACCAGTCGCCCACGATTCAACAAAAAGATCTGCATTCCCGAGACGTCTGCGCCTGCTGCCGCGGTGACTGAACCATCAAATCGACCGTTCGAATCGACCATGATCCAGTTCCCTCGAAGGGTATCGCTGACGCGATCACCACTGGCAATGTGGGTGACTTCCTGCCAACCGGCAAACCGCGGATTGACGAGGTTCCGCGTCTCTTCCATAAAATCCGCGTTTGCTGACACTTCAGAACCAAGGCCTAAGCCTTCGGGTCCGTCAGGAGCGTTCAAATCTTGTGCAGCGACCTGACTCGAAATGAATGGCAGACAGATCAAGGTGGTCAGAATTGAGCTGAAAACGATTTTTAGATTCATGGTACGTTCTTTTCTAGCTAACAGCGATTATCACTCTACATGGAAGCGAACCTGCACTCACAGATTGATCAGTCACCAAAGGACCCAACTCTGCCAGTAACTTAGCCAAACTTCATCAAACGATTTGCACGATGTTATCGAATGGTTCGGACAGTCCACTTAACAATCGAATCGACTTTCCTTATCGATCAAGCAAGCCGGAAACAGACGATTAACAGGTTTGCAACGAAACCACTGACGCCTGTATCAACCCGGCGCGCATTTTCGATTTCAACCTTTGCGCGCGTCTTGGCGAATACTCGGCTGAAACGCGTCGAATGGTTTCAGCAAGCAAATCACCTGAGGTAGACCTTGAGTGCAATTCCGGTTGTGATGCCGGAGATCGGTCAGAAAACCAAACGATCCCAACAACCCGTAAACTTTGACTTAAACGCGATGAAATACCGCTCGCTAACGCTGAAGATCCGCGACCGTTTTTTTCAGTTCGTCCACGTCCAATCGCAACTGAGCCAATTCCTGCTGAATTGCAGCCCAGTCAATCTGAGGCCCACTCGCGATCGACTCTGTTGGTGAGGCAGCCTTCAACGGTCGCTCCAAATCACCCGTATCCAAGGTCGAGTATCGTGTTTTCAAACCCTCCAGTTCGTCAGGTTTATAGAGCCCATGCGTCACGATTTGACCACGCCCCGAAGGAGTTAGGGGGATCACCAAACGCTGCTGAATGAGAGAGGCAATGATGGGCCGCAACTCTCCTAAATCGGAAATCTTGGTCATTCGAGAAGCTCTTCCTCGTAACTCACCAAGCGTTTGTTCGCCGCGAAGCAATAATTCCGCCATCACAGCGAGGGCCGCCGTATCCACTCCCATCCACTCGTAAAGTTGGTGCTTAAACTTTGGAACGCGCCCGCCCGAATGCACCTCGACAACAGCTCCCAGTTGCCTCAGATCATAAAGTGCCTGCTCAACCTGATCCTCTCGCAGATCGAGTTGCGGACTTCGATTACTTTTTTGGTTCGATGCGGTTTTGATACCGTTTAATGTCATTGGGTAGACATCCGGAGTCGTTTTTGATTTCTCAACCAAAACTCCAGCAACTCGCCGCTGAATATGACTCAACGCACACCAGCGTGCCGAGCCATTAATTTCTTCCTCCGCTTCGTGAGCATTGGCTGTCTCGTCATTAGAATTCATGTCGAACTACCCAGTCGAAATGTTTTTGAATTAACCGCATCTGCTGGACGAGTCGCTTTTCAACGGGATTACGCATTTCCAGAAGGCAGAAGGCCTAAATTATAACCAGATGATTCTTCCGGAGAGAATACATCATCCATGGAAAAACAAAGACCGCTACGATTTCCAGAAAATTGCCGGCCCTCCCGAGATTCCCTACGGACGGCTTGATTTCAACCGCCCCACACTGGCATACTGACGCCATGTTCGATCGCAATCAACTTCTCGAAATCGTTAATGGCAACCGAAAGGGCATGGTCGCTGCCATAATCCGCGTTGGTCTAGGGTGCTTCACGCCGGTCTATCGGGCAGCAATTTATCTACGCAATCGAAAATTCAATATCGCCTCGAAACAGAGCAACGATCAGATCATTCGGAACGCTGGTATTCCTGTAATCTCCGTTGGCAACCTGACCACCGGGGGAACTGGAAAAACACCAATGGTTATTTGGATAGCCAAACAGCTTCGTTCCAACGGATTGCGTGTAGCGCTTGTCAGCAGAGGCTATGGCTCTGAAAATCGCGACGGAGTCGATGGCCCCAACGACGAAGCCCTCGAGATGGAGCACCGACTCCCCGATGTACCACATCTGCAAGATCCGGATCGCTACCGAATGACTCAAATTGCGCGCCATGAACTTGATTCAGAAATCATTGTTCTCGACGACGCATTCCAACACCGCCAACTGGCTCGCAATCTCGATATTGTCTTAATTGACGCCACCGCGCCTTTTGGGTTTAACCGATTATTGCCTCGTGGCCTGTTGCGAGAACCACTTGATGGGCTGTCGCGAGCTGACCTCATTGTACTAACCCGCATCCATTTGATTTCGATTCCTAACCGCAACACGATCGTCCAAAAGATCAAACGCTACGCGCCCAATACCGCGATTGCGGAAACACAAACCCGAGCCAGTCATCTTCTACAATTCGATGGACAAACAGAGGAGATCTCTAAATTAGAAGGCCAGCCAATTTTCTTTTTTTGCGGCATCGGCAACCCGGAAAACTTTAAGCTCTCATTGGAAAGGCTTGATTGCAAGATCGTCGGATCTGTGAGTTATGCCGATCATTATCACTATCAACGGAGCGATTTGGAACACATTGGTGATTCTGCAAAATCCAATGGAGCCACGCTGATTATCTGCACCCATAAAGATCTGGTAAAACTCGGCACCAACCGACTCGGCGGGATTCCCGTTTATGCGATGGTCGTCGATGTGGAATTTGTGAGCGGTGAAAAAGAAGTGAAAGAACACTTAGAACGACTGATCAAACCGGCTAGCTAATCGAGACCGGCGACCTATTTCGCAGAAGATTTCCGCTGAGGAACCAGGTTCCTAATTCGGCGAAACATCGGAACTTTCGGCTCCTCGATTTCTTGAATTTCATTAGTCCCGTCCTGCATTGCGTCAGTGCCTAATGGACGGGCTCCGACAGGCTTCACGATTTCACCGACGCTTTGGACTCCCGATCTGACAGGAACATCTTTCAAGGCAATAAATTGATCGAGGAACTTAGGCCAATAGCTAGTCAGCAACTGCCGACACCGCTCGTAACCAATTGGATCGGAAAGTAACGGTGTTGTACTCGCCAGCATTTGCGTCATGGCTTTGACATCATTTTCGTCAAACCAACGATCAAAGACTTCCACATTATCGATACTCACTTGCCCGGGCCCCATCAAGTCAAATCCAATGCGAACATCCGTCAGCCCTTCAGATGGAAGATCGTCAAAGTGAACCGCGAATCGTTTCCACCTCGCTTCGATTTGATTCGCTTCTGAATCTGGTGAAAGGCTTCCAACTGAGCCAAATCGGTAATAATTTAGGCCTTCCGCTCGCCCTTCGAGAGCTAACCGCAAGGGTGGCTGTCGATCAGGTTTGTCAGTTTTAAGCCAAACCGAAATGGACACCCTTCCTGTTTCAGTGACTTCGAATTTATTACTCCGAACCCAGACCACTTTGCTTTCGTCGCCGGTCAGTCGCAGCGAAGCAGATCCTTGAATCACATTAGGATCAGAACCTGCAGGGTGGTTGATCAGTTCCACAAACCCCTTTGGCTGTGGGATGGTGGTCCAACCGATAAAATTCGATTGCCCATCGAATTCAAAACCACTGTTTTCGAGAACACCGAGCGGCTGGGGGCTCGCCGATTTTGTTAATTTTGACTTGAGGGTAAGCACTTGTCTCTGCAGCGCATTGTCTGCCGCGTCCGGAAGCGCAAAATCGAAATCAGTGACCGCTGCTCCCGATTTCATTTTCCCACCCAGCAACCCGTAAGCCGGAATCTCAAAAGTAACTTGACTACTGAGACCCTCCGGGTTTGCTTCGGTCTCGTCAGTTGGTTCATCCGTCGCAACCTGGGCTGTTCGAATAACTTCGAAACGAGAATCGGAAAATGACTCAATCGTCTCGACCGGTGAATCTTTACCACTCAATGACAGGCGAACACGATTCGGCCATGGTGACGAATTGGCGACGTAAAAGTAGGTTTCGTTTTCGAATTCTAATTGCCTCACCGCCAAATGTCCTAACTCTGGTTTTGGAAACCGCTCCGACGAGACATCGGCAAATGGCTCATCAGGCAATCTCGCAAACACTTCCATCAACTCCTGCAGTTCCGAACCCTGGCCAAACGAGAGCGTCACACCGCCATCGATAAACATTCGAGAATCACGAGTCTTAATACTCTGAAGAAATCGTTGACGGCTAAGACCATTGCCCTGAATCATTGGCTGCAAACGCATCAATGGCGACTGCTGCTCTCCAAATGGCACCTGCTCTTCAAGTTGTGCGAAATGAGCCCACGTCGAACGATGCGAGAAGATATCAGCGGGGTAATTCAAATTTGAAAAAAACTGTCTTGCCTGATCAGAATTTTCAACATTAGAATCTACCCGCCGAGATGCCAGCGATTGTCCCGGGGCAATGCGATGAGGTTGAAGAAGAATCAGCTCGCCTTGATTTTCTTTCGCCGAAGCAACCCGACTCAGTTGATTGTCAAATCCCATGTGAAGCATAATTTTTTTGAAATCAGGGTTGGCGTGCAAACTGGGAGAAAACGCCGAAGCTGTTTCATCATTTCGATAGAGATCAACCGGAGCTAAGTACAACTTGCCCGCTGGCTTCGCCCGCATCACCTCATTAGCCAAATCTTGATACCAATGTCGCATCTGTGCTGCCCGCCACTGAGCCCATTGCTCTGCATGGGTGCCCAGCAAAATCTCTTGAATCCCAAGCCATTCCTTAGGAACACCCTTCAAATCCGACTGCGATTGAATGAATCTCTGAATGGTCAGCGAATCGTATCCCCAATGTCGACCGGGCAATAAGGCATACGTGTCAGGGCGGCAGATGATACTGACCCCTTCGAATGCCTCAAAGGATTGATAGCGATTCGATAGCTCTGAAACAATTCGTCGGACTGAACGTTGCACCAAAGGATTGAGCGGATTGTAGATTGGAAGGCGATTATTGGATTTCGCAAACTCCCGCCTTTGGCCATTCAGATCGTACATGTCAAAATCAGAATCTGTGCCATCTCGGCGGCGTTCCGCCTCCACTTCCGGTAACGGCCCCGACAACGCCAGTGTAGGCACCAAATCTAAACCCTCCCGCTCAAACATCCGAAACAACATTTCCAGAACATCTTTTCGGATGGGGTCCTGACCATTGGTAAAAAAGATACCCGTGTCGTGTTTGGGGGAGGGCAGTAGCAGGTTGCTCGGGTAAATCGAACTTCCGTCAGAAGCAACGGTGACAAACGCACCACCGTAGCCATTCGCTTTTAAATGCTGGACAAACCTCGTGGCACCCTCGTAAAAAAACTGCCAATCATCGAGGGGTTCACTTACCAGCGGATCGATCTTCTCCAACACGCCAAAATTCTCTGAAAACAGCGGCATCTCATAAAAAGCCATCAACTTGCGATTGTCCGTACTCACCACGTCTTTCGACGGCAAACGATCGGGGCCAGCTTTGATTTTGACCGAACCAACAGTTGCCTTTTCCGTTTGATGACGATTCGCGATCAAAAGATAGGGCGAGTTCGTCTCAGGCCACACGGTCAAACTCAAAGTTCGAGTCTGAATTCCCTTTTTTGAACGAGGCATTAACGATTTTTCAATTTGCACTCCAGAGTCGAACCCATAATTGGGAACTTGACCGTTAGCATCTGGCTGTAAAAAACTAACACCAATCGCAGTTCCCTCAGCTGCCAAATACTCAATTTCGACAACATGAGGTTGTCCAAGTTCACCGACAGTTAATGGAATCGCCTGCCAACCGCCGGGAGCAAGTTCACCCATCTCTCGGTCGGCCACCCGCACCGGCACATACCGATTGTTGCCATAGATTTTGGGAGACTTTAAATTTGCGAACTGCGCAAACTGGCTCCACGGAGAACTGGCCTCAGCTTCTCCAGAGAGATTGGTCGAGTAAACTAACGCCCAATCTTTACCATTCGACTTCGCAGATTCGCTGGACAAAACCAAGACCTGCATGGAGCGACTTACCGGAGGCTTTCTCGAACTGAAAGACGCCTGATAACGCTGTTGTTCTAATTCCAACTCAATATTATAGACACCCTCTTTCAAGGGCATTCTAAATCTCACCGATTGAGGGGAAGCCGTACCATTGGCGTCCGTTTGAAACGAAATTGATTTTGAAATTAACGATCGCCCCCCCACAAGCCCAGCCGGATTTGCTGATACCATTTTTATTCTGCAAGCTACCGCTCGCCCCAAGAAGGGCGTCCGATTTGGAGCAATCGAAAATTCAAATTCCTCACCAGATTTAAAAACCAAATGCGGGCGGGAAAAAGAAACGCCAAGCTCGTCTCCTGGAACTCTCGAAATCGAACAACGGTTACCAATCGAATCAATTTCTCCAGCAATCACACCACTCAAAAGCTGCTTTAATGAGAGCGTCTGCTCGTAGCGGGATGCCGGCTGTTCAATCGAACTCAAATCCAAAACAACCCGGGTATCACTATCACCCGACAATGAAAAATCAAATCCGCCATAAGTTGTTTTGGACCACTGCTGGACGTTTAAGACATTTCCAGTTTTTTCAATCGTCGCGTTTGCTTCGGCCTCAAGACCTAGTGGCGCTGGGTTGAAAAGCTCGCCATTGACCACCGTCACTGTGCCAGCCCACGTTTGAGGCAAACCGCCGCCCCACGAAACCCTAAACCGCAGGTCTTGTTTCTCAGCCGAGCGGGATTCAAATTCTGAATCAAACCGAAAAATGCTGGCGGTTGGAAGAAGCTTGGTGGGAGATTTCAACGCCAAGGTTGACGGTTGAACTAAGTCACGATCCTGGACAATTCCCAAAGTTACACTTGGCACCAGGATCCAGAAGAGCGCAGCATACAAAGCCATCACAAGCACGTATTTTGCTGTGAGTATCGAAAAAACGAATTTCGGACTTCCTTGTCCGGTCATTCGATTGACCTAAGCTAAAAAACAACTGTAAGCGTTTCAAAAAGTCACCGACTTTTTAGTCTTCTCTACGTCTGCGAACCTTACCAATCCACTTGATGGTCATCTAGCCCAACCAATTGTCTTAATGCTAGCACGCACTCGAATCAGTCAGGTTTATTTGGATGGCACAACCTTTTGCCTTAAACACCGCGAACCAAGGCGACAAATCCATTGGATCAAAGATTCACCTGACCGGATTTAGCAAGCATCGAGGCTATTCCTGACGATCGGCGAGTTCAGCGCTAAGCTCGTATCCCTCTGGCCAGAGGATAACTCCCGACTCGGTAAGGTCTTTTATCACATTTTCCATTGATTCAACAATCGAGGGACAGCGACGACTAACGTCATTTACTTCCCACCGATCATCCGGTTTCACATACAGAGAAGTACGATCGCCTTCAACAATCAACTTCCATGCGTGTGTTTGCAAGGCGTTTACGTCACCCGATTTTGTCCACGCAACTTCTTTGTTCTTCTCTGGAAATTGAAACGCGAAATGCCGAAGCGCTTCCTGCATTGGTTCGTCTCCGGAAAACCAATCTTGCAACAATTGCGTGACCAAACTTGGTTGAACAAGCGCGCCTGAACGCAGACTTCGAAAACTGGCATAGCCTTCCCGATCGGGCGTCCGAATCATCATGGGAACATGGAGCGATTCTCCATGACACTGTTCAAAATCATGCGTGGGATCACTTCCCACTATTCCGTGTTCACCCAACGGGTAACCTCGTGGCGACAAAAGGCACAACACCGTTGACTTACCCAAGCCCGTCTCCATCAGGTCCAAGACGACTCCCAGAAAATCATCGATCAGGGTAACTTGCGCCGCGCAGACCTGCTGGTAGCTTAACAACTGATCGGGATCATCATGATTTGGATCAAACCAACCCGACGGTGGTTCACACCAATGAGGCGGCTCTGGGTCTTCTGAATTAGCTAATTGATTTCGCAACTCAAGTGGCGCATCCCAGGCACCCGAAAGCCCGCTTGAGTGGAGCCATAGACAGGAACCGTTTTCAAGGGAAGCAATCGCTTGAGCAGCCTGTGCAAAAAAATGAGCGAGCTCTGTTTGTTCCATTCCACCGGCGGGGCGGTCATTATTTAATTTTTCAAATGGTAAAATTCGGTCGAAATATTTTGACGAATCGTGCAACAATAATTCCGAAGCATCACTCAACAAGACTGGCGAATATCCTGCCTCGCCAATCGTTTCCAGCCAGTTTTTCTCCTCTGAGTTACCCCAAAATTGATCGTAGGCTTGTACCAGATTCGGGGATGCGGCAATGGCCTGATCAAACAGCAAACTTTCAGCAGCAAGACGATTAAAATTGGGAGTCTCAAACAAAGTACTCCCGTAAGCGCCGAGGAAATTAGCTCCCAACTGGTCAATCACCAGGACAACGGCATTTCGAATTTCAGTTCCGCTCATGGACAATTTTGGGTTCTAAGGGTGACCGCAAGAAAAAACAGCCGTGGTAAAGAGACATCAAGCCCGTTAAATCACAGACAATAAACAGGCCTGCTCATTGACGAACTTGGTAAAACCATCATATTGTCACCAGCGTTTTAATCAAACAGCAAGACATCCGGTGAGAATACTGTGTACGATCAACAACGGCTTATTGAATTAGTAAAACAGCACGCGCTGCGTTTTGGCGATTTTACTTTAGCTTCGGGAAAAAAAGCCAGTTATTACTTGGACTGCCGCAAATTGACCCTCGATAGTGAAGGCGCGAATGTTATTGCCCAGGGCATTCTCGAGACCATGGGCGACAACCTTCCTGACGCGGTTGGGGGAATGGCAATCGGTGCCGATCCAATTACTGCGGCGGTCATCACTTGCGGATGGCAGGCTGGCAGACCGCTGAAGGGCTTTATCGTCCGAAAAGAAGCTAAATCCCATGGCACGGGTCAACAAGTCGAAGGCCCCATCGAATCGGGGCAGACCGCCGTCATGATGGAAGATGTGGTCACGACCGGGGGAAGCTCACTAAAAGCGATCGAACACGCCAGAGCATTTGGGTTACAAGTCGATCGTATCATTGCAATCGTTGACCGCGGTGAAAACTCAGCTGAAATCTTTGATGCCGTGGGAGTCAAGTTTACTTCACTATTGCACGTCAAAGATTTAGGGGTTTAAACGCCTCTTTCATTCCGATCGCCATCTCGGACACCATTGCCAACCGAGATGCTGCGTTGACGATTTCAAAAAGTCAATCAATGGCTTGAACCCCTTATTTCTTTCGGGTTTCAACGAGAATTCGACCCCGATGTTAAACTGTGCGGGTCAGCCTGACTTTCACAACTGCCCGGACCTCAACGGTGCCACAGGACTTGCCGATCTGGCAAAGGCCTCCGATGATCAGGATTGCTCCGCCTAGTTTTCCGATTTTTGCAAATTTACCGATAAGTCGGGTCGGCATAGTTCCAACGGTTAGACGATGTCAAAACGGGGAGTCTGCTCCCTGGAATCCGGTTTGGATATTTTTGGATGAACTTCAAAAGTGACTTCCCTTAAGGATGTCACACAGGCACGGATTCTAGTGAGTAGAAAAACACTAGGAGAATCAATGAGATATTTTTTGCAAATCTGTTTTACATTGGCTTTGCTCACGTTCTCGAGTCAAACCAACGCACAGTTGAATGAGGATGGTGTGATTGGTTCCTATCAATCAATCCTATCGCGTGCGGGTTATGGCAATGAAGAGCTGGAAGCAGCGGGCATCCAACCCAAACTGGCTCGAAAACAATCGAGTGAAGATTTCATTATCGAAGCCCCTGAAAAACCAAGCAAGCCAGTCGAGGATCGCACTGGTAAGTACGACGATACAGGGCCCCTCTTTGATGCACAGGATTCTATCGTTGATTATGGCGGCTCCTATAGTTCGCCAACTTGGGGCAACACGGTGCTCCCCAATCGCGTTGGAAGCAGCCCAATTCAATTATCGAGTTTAAACCCACAAAACGACTTTGTTGCCTCGACCGACTGTGATACCGGGGCGTGTGAACCGTTCGAAAGAGCGAGAAATCGGCAGCGAACCGCCACACTTGTTGGGGGAGTCTTCGGCCTTAATCTTCGCCGCAACTATGAGGACGACCTTTGTTTTGGCTACAATCTTAACGGGGATACAATTGACTCAACCGACGCTGATTTTGGATCAATGAATGGACTCGGGGCCTCCCTGGCCCGCCGAAATGAATGTGGCAAAGGCTGGGAATCTATTTTTTGGTATCTCGATGACGAGGTAACGGCAGCTCTCGACGGCACCACTTTCACCCATCTGACGGGCCTCGATTCGATTTCCCACGCTCCTTCCGGCGACACCATCGAAGATATCTACAACGCTGGTTGCTGCTCCGAAATCTATCGGGATACTGAAATTCTAAACTTTGAATTTAACCTGCTTCGCAACGGAGGCATTTACGAAATGCGTGGATGTCGAGAGGCGAGCTTTGAGTTTTATGGCGGTTTTCGTCTGTTTAGCTTTGATGAAAGTATTCGCTACGGAAGTCATTCCTCGGATGCGAACCATCCCTATTGGACTGAATACGAAATCGACGCCAACAATCTGCTCACCGGATTTCAAATCGGTTGTCGGAATGAAATTTCAGTAACCAATCGACTTCGACTCATCCTCAGCGGCAGTAGCGGCGGATATAACAACTTCATCGAGACGCAGCAGATAATCTCAGATGACAATGGTTATGTTGCGATGAACCATTCATCCTCTGATAATCAAATTTCACTGCTTGGCCAATTCGATGCAGGATTGTCGATGCAAATTACCCGTCGCCTTCGCGCCCAAGCTGGCTATCGACTGATGGGCATTTCCGGCGTAAGTCTCGCTGGAGACCAGGTGCCTTACAATTTCGGTCACGCTTACGATCTTGAAAACAGCGATGTGAATGGCAGCCTACTGCTTCACGGCATGTACTATGGTGGTGAGTTCTGTTTCTAAATCAACCACCCAAAAACAAACACGCCGCAGACCATCAGGCCTCGGCGTGTTTCATGTGGTGTCGAGTTGCAAACTGGTATCGGATTGCAAACTACTAACTTGTCGCAATTCGTCGCTATGACTTATTGGGCGCGATTGTGCAAACCATTCTTCTTGGTTGTTGAGACGGATTGCTTTCAACTTTGCCGTGCTCGGATAACAACTCAATGATATAGTCCATCACTTTTCGGCCTTCGTCGATATGCGCATTCTCTCGACCGCGGAAAAGTACTGTTACTTGAACCTTGTCATTGTGCTCCAAAAAGCCAATTGCTTTTTTGACTTTAAACCCGATGTCATGCTCGCCAGTTTTGGGGCGGACGCGGATTTCTTTGAGCTTTGTCTGGTGAGACTTGTTCTTAGTCTGCCGTTTCTTTTTGTCATAGTTGAATTTACCGAAATCCATGATTCGGCACACAGGCGGTTTCGCATCGCCTGCAACTTCTACTAGATCAAAGCCCGCTTCTTTTGCTTTGCTGAGTGCTTCCTCAGTCGGTATCACTCCAAGTTGATTACCGTCTTGATCGATAACACGAATAGGTGAGATTCTGATTTGTTCGTTGATGCGGGTCTGTTTTTTGTCGCTCGGAGGAATTGTTTTCCCTTTCTAAAAAAATCAATGGCGTAGGCAAACTGGCCATGGCCTTACGTTCGGTTTCACTTACCGAAAATGGCCTATTTACAGTCGGCAGGTTGCTGAAGATCAAAAACAATCATCAGCGGTTATCTTCGTTTTATTGTACCCACTCGGGGCTTTCAAGGCGAATTACACCCCTGAGGATACCATAAATCGGATTCAACGTCCGGTCGGGGTTCCTCAGGAACGGGGCGGCTTCGCTGAATTTACTTAAGAGCTCTTTCGGCGGACGGTTTTATCAGCCACTTCAGACTGAAATTTAGCGATCGCTTCCTCAACTGGAATCGCCCCTAAATCGCCGTCTATTCGGTCTCGGATCGATACGGTTCCGTTTTCAGCGTCCCTTGGCCCAACGATCATCATATAGGGAATCATCTCCAGCTGACCATCGCGAATCTTGGCGCCAAGCTTTTCGCTTCGGTAATCACCTTTGACACGAATTCCCGCGTTTCGCATCTGAGACTCAACACGTTTTCCATATTCCTCTGATTTATCGCTGACGGTCAAAATCCGGCCCTGTTCGGGGGCGAGCCACAATGGAAAACTACCGGCAAAGTGCTCGATCAACACGCCAATGAACCGCTCCATGCTGCCAAAAGGCGCCCGGTGAATCATGATCGGTCGATGAGGTTTGTTATCGGAGCCAATGTATTCGAGCCCAAATCGTTCCGGCAAGTTGTAGTCCACCTGGACCGTTCCGAGTTGCCATTTCCGGCCGATGCAATCCTTAACCACAAAGTCAATCTTGGGTCCATAAAACGCTGCCTCGCCAGGATCTTCACTAAAATCCTTGCCGAGCGTTTGAGCTGCCTCGCGACAGGCTTGCTCCGCCAAGTCCCAATTTGCAGGATCGCCAACGTACTTGGAACTGTCTGGATCTCGCAAACCGACGCGGACCGTGTAATCTTCCATGCCCATCGCACCAAAGATAATTTTCACCAGTTCGATACATCCGATTAACTCTTGACCAAGCTGTTCCTGGGTCACGAACAAATGCGCATCGTCTTGAGTAAATCCGCGGACGCGTGTCAATCCACCAATCTCTCCCGACTGTTCCCAGCGATAAACCGTTCCAAATTCAGACAATCGAACGGGAAGGTCGCGATAACTTCTCTGCTCAGAGGCAAACAATCGAATATGATGGGGGCAATTCATTGGCTTCAACAAATAGCCTTCGATTTCTCCCTCATTCATCAAATTTGATAACTCACCGCAGGTGCAACCTTCCTCCGCTAATTGACTTAGATACTCGCGATCTACCAATGGCGTGTACTGACTGTCCTGATAATAAGGAAAGTGACCTGAAGTTTTATAGAGATCGAGTTTTCCGATGTGCGGAGTGAAAACTTGATCGTACCCCTGACGCTGTAAATGTTCCGAAATAAAGTCTTGAAGTTTCTGGCGAACAAAACTCCCCTTAGGCGTCCACAACACTAACCCCTGACCGACCATTTCATCGATGTGGAACAGCCCAAGACGCTTACCTAAAACTCGGTGATCTCGTTTTTTTGCTTCCTCAAGTAATTCGAGGTGCGCATCCAACTCCGCCTGAGTAAAAAACGCAGTGGCATACAGTCGTTGGAGTTGTTCTCGTGACTGATCACCCTTCCAGTAGGCACCGGCGATGGAGAGCAGTTTGAATGCACCAATTCGACGAGGGGAGGGGATGTGAGGTCCGCGACACAAATCGAGAAACTCCCCCTGTTGATAAAACGAAAGAGAGTCATCATCCGCCAAACCGGTTTCGATATGCTCGACTTTAAAATCCTGCTTGAGATCCTTGCAAACCTGAATTGCATCAGCCCGCGGACGATCCAGCCGCTCAAATGGCTCATCGAGGGCAATGATCTTTGCCATCTCTTTTTCGATCGCCGGAAAATCTTCTTCGGTTAAAGGTTCATCGCATTCGACGTCGTAGTAAAACCCGCCATCGATTGTGGGGCCAAACGCCAACTGGACTCCCGGCTTAATACGCATCACCGCTCGCGCCATCACATGTGCACAGCTATGACGCATGGTTTCCAGCGCGTTTGGATCTTTCTTGGTAATGATTTTTAAATTGACGGGCTCACCCTGTGGAATTTCGTAGTCCAGCTCGACCGGTTGCAGGTCGATCTCGCCCCAGAGGGCGTCTTTGGCCAAACGAGATCCGATGCTTTTGGCGACATCTTTTACAGAGACTACGGAATCAAACTCTTTTAAGCTTCCGTCGGGTAATTTTACAGTTGTCATTTTCTTGCGTACTACTCAAAACAAAATTCTTGCACCCCCGCGTTCACAAATCGCGGTCCTTGGCGAATGGGGAAGTATAGATAGTCTTAGACTTCACCGAAACATCGGTTCCCGCTCTCCGGCAAATCGTCGGCAAACAGAGTTCAAACCCTCGGAACAAGCCTTTTATCCTCCCATCGCCTAATGGGGGCTTCCTGAAAAGAACATCCCGCTTAGCTAGAAATCGCCATAAAATCCAGTTATTTCAAGGTTTGACGGACCTCGGGCAGCACCACCGTTACTCTCTGGCAAACATTCATTAACTTGAAGCGAGATAAACTGCCGTTTCCCTTCACATTGCCGCAAGTCGCGGTAGAATGTGACGGCGTTGAAGACAATGCTCAGATAATTTACCCAGAGGAATAACATGCAAATGAGATGGCTATTAGTTCTTGGCTGCCTCCTGATCACTGCTTGCAGTAATCCGGGCGACGAGACATCCCAAACCAAGAGTTCCACGCCGGCCCAGGTCGCGTCGAAAACAGAACCTCCGGAAGCAACACCTGCTCCGGAAGAAAAGAAACCAGAACCACCCAAGGAAGAAGCCAAGCCTGAACCAAAGCAGGAAGAAGCTAAGCCTGAACCAAAACAGGAAGAAGCTAAGCCTGAACCAAAACAGGAAGAAGCTAAGCCTGAACCAAAGCAGGAAGAAACTAAGCCTGAACCAAAACAGGAAGAAGCTAAGCCTGAAGTTACTGACGCAACACCGGCTGAGCAAATTAAGACAATCATCGCCGAATACTCTAAGGCCCAAAATAGCCTGATGACCGAGGCGAGAAAAATGCCGGGGAACGAGGGCCGCGATTTCTACTACGCGAAACTTCCCGCACTACAGCAAAAATGCGGAACTGACCTAAACGCAGTTGTCGCTGCCAACGCAGATAATCCCGCTAACTTCGACGCCATCATGTGGGTTACCATGAACATGGCCGGGGCGGAAGCCGGGACCAAAGCAATGGACACATTGTTTGAAAAGTACATTGACAACGAAAAAATGGCCAACCTTTGCGGCGTCCTCGCACAAGGCAGAATGCCCGTTAAAAATGTTGATGAAAAGCTCGAGCAATTGATCGAAGAATCGCCACACAAAGCTGTCAGGGCTTCGGCAACAATGGCTCTAGCCAAGACCGTCAAAGACGAAACTCGTGCAGAAGAACTGTACGAATCTCTGATCGCCAACTACGGAGATTTGACAAGTTCGATGACTCGCGGCAAAACTTTTAAAGAAGCTGCCGACAATGCTCTCTTCCAACTGAAGTTTCTAAGCATTGGTAAAGTCGCTCCCGATATCGAAGGGGAAGACCTTGATGGAGTCGCCTTTAAGCTGAGCGACTACCGCGGCAAAGTTGTCGTGCTCGACTTCTGGGGCGATTGGTGACCACCGTGCCGGGCTATGTACCCACACGAGCGGTCGCTCGTAAAAACACTTGCTGACAAACCATTCGCAATTATTGGTGTCAACAGTGATCGTGACCTGGAAAAAATCCGGGAAACAACCAAGCAGAAAAACATCTCATGGCGTAGTTTCTGGAACGGTCCTCAAGGAACCGGCGGTCCCATTTCGACTCGCTGGGGTGTATCCGGATGGCCAACCATTTACATCATCGACGCTGAAGGAAAAATTCGGTACAAAAACGCGCGAGGTCCAAAAATGGACGAAGCACTTACTGAATTGTTAGCGGAAATGGGCCATGAAGTGGATCTTACGAATCATGAAGATCCCGGTGAAGCGCCAAAAGATGACGCAAACCCTAATCCGTAACGTGAACTTTTAAGTTCATCTCTTAGAGTTTTGCATTATCAAAATTCTAACGAACGATACCACCATGCGGCCTGAGTCTACTCGGGCCGCATTTTTTTATCGCTCCACTCCCTCCAAGCTCACGACCGCCAATTTGGTTTCTCCGACTTCCACGACGCCTCCGAGGTCGTCATCCAGTCTTCCAAATCAACCCCGAGACCATCCGCGATCCGGTTGATGTAATTAAAGTAGGAAATCACCTGAGTCGCGACCGTAATTTGATCATCCGCCAAACCGACGTTTCGTAATCGATCAATGTTAGTCTGCGACATCCCCCCTGGCCGACAGGTCAGCTCCACTGCATACTCGCAGAGCGCCGTATCCATCTCGTTGAAATTACAATTGCGGTAATCAAAAATCAGCAATTCCGCTAACTCTGTATTCCCAGACTCCAGACCGAAGTCTCTGGCATGGAACAGCGTTCAGTAAAAACAATCATTGGCGTTACTGACAACCGTCGCCAACATCTCACGTTGCGCCCCGGAAAGGTGATTGTCAGTCTTCATGATGGAAACGTAGAGATTCATCGAAGCGTTGGCACTCGCGCCATCCTGACTCATCACCCGGATAATATTGGCAACGTCGCCTGCCCGCTCAACCGCCGACTGGTATAGCCTCGCAGTTTTTCCAGCCGCGTTCTCAATTGAAACTTGTTCGATATAGGCCATCGGTCACTCTTATCTCTGAAACTCAAAATACTTAGATTTCAAAAACGATTAATTACAATTACATTTAAATCCATTAGAAACTCCAAAGCCAGTGGCAATTAGATCCAACCTAACTTAATTCGGTAGGCAAGATGACTCGAAAAACATTTTCAACAGATTCTGATTTCGAAAAAAAAGCTGGATACTCTCGCGCAGTTGTGCAGGACAATTGGTGTTTTGTTTCGGGAACCACTGGCTACGATTACACGACCATGTTTATGCCTCCGGACATTCAGACACAAACACAAAACTGCATCGAGACGATTCGACAAACGCTTGAGAATGCAGGATTTTCACTCTCAGACATCGTAAGAGCTAATTACTACGTGACGAATCAGTCCGACGCCGAACTTGCGTTCCCTGTCCTTGGAAAGGCATTCGCGTCCATCCGCCCAGCCGCCACAATGATTGTGTGTGGATTGATTCGCCCCGAAATGCTCATCGAAGTCGAAGTCACGGCCCTGAAATCGAAAACTTAAATCGACCGAAGCAAGGGGTTAAGCATTAGAGGCTTAGACGTTTTTTAATTTCGTCCTTCACGACTTGAGTATTAGCTTTCAGGTATACCGGAGGATTGGCACACTCACTTGCGATTCCCTCAAGCGTCGACTCGTGATAGCCCACTTTAAAATCGGTAAACTTCAGCCCATGGGCCGTACTGATGACGACGGTTCGATCATTCGGTTTAATCACCCCGCGATTCACAAGTTTTTCGAGAACTGCAAGTGCGACGCCCGTGTGAGGACAAGTAAACATCCCAGTCAAATCTGCCCGTGCTGATGCAGCAGCAAGTTCCTGCTCGGTCGCCTGCTCAACAATGCCATCCGTTTCCTCGACCGCTTTCACCGCTTTCTCATAGCTAACTGGATCACCGATTCGAATCGCGTTCGCCAGTGTTTCCCCCGCAGTTACAGATGTCTTGTCCGCGAAGCCGGTTTTGAAGGACTGGTAGAACGGATCTGCCCTTTCAGCCTGGGCAGCAACTAATCGTGGCATCCGATTGATTAAACCAAGGTCCAGCATCAAACGAAACCCTTTGTGAAGGGCACTGATATTTCCAAGATTTCCGACAGGAATAATAATCCAATCAGGAACTTCCCAATCGAACTGACGACAAATTTCAATGCCCACCGTTTTCTGACCTTCAATCCGAAGACTATTCATTGAGTTCGCAAGATAAATACTTTGATCCTCAGTGACCTCCTGAACAATCTTCATACACCCGTCAAAATCGGTATCGAGTGCTAATACATGCGCTCCATTAGCAACGGGCTGAATCAATTGCGCGGTACTTACTTTTCCAGCCGGCAAGAATATGATTGCCGGAATTCCAGCATAGGCAGCATAGGCAGCCAAAGCTGCACTGGTATCTCCAGTGCTCGCACAGGCAACTGCCTGCACTGGATTGTTGGGCATCGTCATCATCTGCTTCACAACACTAACTAGGACGGTCATCCCCAAATCTTTAAAACTGCCAGTATGACTGTTTCCACAAAGCTTGATCCAAAGCTCCGACAAACCAAGTTGTTGACCTAACCGGTCAGCCCAAAAGAGGTTTGTATTCCCTTCACACATGCTGACAACATTTTCGTCACGCAAATCTGGAATCACCCATTCCCTCATCCCCCAGACACCACTGCCGAAAGGCCAATTCGTGGTGCTCGCCCGCGAATCAAATAACTGCTGCCACTTGTAAGCGTTGCGATCCTGCAACGGCGGGCGATCGTGATAGACCTCTAACAGCGAATTGCATTTAGGGCACCGATAAAGAACGTCGTAAATTGAATGCTTACCTTCGCAACCCGCGAAGCAGCGAAAATAAACCTTTTGATCAGTCAATTCAGGAGAAAACGTTGCAGCAGAGGACATAGATGTTCCTAGATCAATTTCAAATTAGCGATGGCCCGATGATAGAGCAATCGGCACCCTCACGGCAAACGCAATCTAACAGAGAGCCACTTTGCTGAGAATCAAGATCAAGAAAAACTTGGAATAACAGCCAAACTGCGGTCGAAACTCTCAGAACCAATCGATTAATTACGATATCGCATTAATGATGTCCACCAATGCCTTCCGGTCAATCGGCTTGGGGAGGAAACCGTCTGCACCTGCATTGTACGAATTGCTAACATCCTGAGGCTGGACATTGGCGGAGATAACGATGATTCGCGGCTGACTAATTGCCACATTGGAGCGAATTTTCCGCATCGCTTCGTAACCATCCATCACAGGCATCTGAAGATCCATAAAGATCAAATCATAAGGCGACTTATTTACAAATTCGACAGCCTCTAAACCGTCCACAGCCACATCGGCCGCAAATCCAACCTGACCTAAAATCTTCACGGCCAGCAAGCGGTTTACAGGATTGTCCTCCACAATCAAGATCTTGAGCTTTTTGCTTGTCTCAACTTCGATTCGGCCCCTCGGCTCTTCTCGTTGAGGTGAGACAACCCTCAGCGGAAGCGATAATACAAACTCAGTTCCAACTCCGACGGTGCTGTTAACGGTCAAATCACCTGACATCAAACGGCTCAAACGCCTTGCAATGCTCAAGCCCAAACCAGTTCCTTCGTATTCCCTGGAGTGTGAGGAATCCACCTGTTGAAACGGGCTAAATATTTTTTCCATATCCGAAGATGGAATTCCAACTCCTGTGTCAGAAATTGCAAATAATAAATTTTCAGCCTGAGCCCTCACGCTAACGGTAATCTGACCTTCCGACGTAAACTTGATAGCATTGCCAATCAGATTTACCAAGATCTGCCTCACTCGTGGCTCGTCTCCAAGAATGCACTCCGGCACCGACGGATCGCATTTGATGAGAACTGGCACTTGATTCTCAGCATTGGCAGATGTGCAAACCCGAACCGATGCTTCTACCAACGACTTTAAGTCGATTGTGTTTTCTGAAATCCTCAATTCGTTTGCTTCGATTTTTGAAAAATCAAGGATATCTGTAATCAAATTAAGCAAGTGGTTACTTGAGTCCCAGATGATATTTGCAAACTCAAACTGCTCGGCACTCAATGATGTGTCTCGCATCAAATCCGACATGCCGATAATGGCATTGAGTGGTGTTCGAATCTCGTGACTCATCGTTGCCAAAAAAGTACTTTTCGCGCGATTCGACGAGTCTGCCATTTCCTTAGCGCTCATCAGTTCGTCCGCCTGCGCTGCCAGCATGTCTTGAACAATTTTTAATTGTCGCACAGTCGATTGAAGCTCTTCTTCACGCATCGCATCGGAAATCTTTGTGGCGGCCATGGAGGCAATCGTCACAAGGATCTCTTCATGCTTTTCAGTGTAAAAATTGACTTTGGAATTTTCGGAATCAATGACACCAATGCACTCGCCGTGCAACACAATCGGAACCGCAAGTTCGGAAAGTCGAAATTCATCATCGAGAATGTAACGCGAATCAAGCCGAGTGTCTTGAATACGCTCAGGCTTCAAATTTGCAGCTACCGAACCGACGATACCGTCACCAATTGGAATCGTGATCGGGTCAACGATCACGCGTCCCTCGGCACTTTTAGGACCGTAGGCGGCCGCTTGAACCAGTTCGCCGGTCGTTCGGTCGATCAAATAGATCACACAATCATCGAATCCAATCCCGGCAATCGCACGATCAGCGATGAGCCAAAAGATTTCATCGAGAGAAGATTTTTGCAGGAGATCAAGCGCAAAAGTGCTAAGCAGTTTAAGATAATCTTCAGAATTTAAATCTTCCGACCTGCTCATTCTCAATCCCAGCCCAGTCATTTTTTTTGAATTCGACGCGTCCGACGTTATTGAGACATTCCGCAAATGCCTGACGTCACTAGCTAATAACCTGGTCGTCTAAAGGGAAGTACGCACCGGCACCGCTTCCGTTCGTATTTACTGCTATTGTACTCTTGCACCCCATCACGTTCCAGATTCGCTTTTTGGCGTCGTTTTAATGAAAATCACAGCTTTATTACACGGGAAGTACAAACGAAGCGCTGTAACCCTTAGAACATACCAACAATTAAACAAACAACTGGCGCCAAGCCTCAAGGAAAAGTAATTTTGACACCGCGTTCGCCATTCTGTTCCCCATCTGTTTTCATGCCGCCTAAGGACTAACTACCTAAGGACTAACTACCTAAGGGCTAACTACCTAAGGACTAACTCAAGACCCAATGCTAAGTCTGCAGCATTCATTCAGGCACCTAACTTCATCTTTTAAAAAGATAAACTTAAAATTGACAACCTTGAACTTATCCTGTGAGTTCAACAAAAATCTGACTTACTCAAAATCAATAAATCCAAAAGACTAGTTGCATGAAGATCGCCCGCTTTGAGACCGAACATTTTTTTGCTCGATATGAATTCAACACTCCCTATCAACTTTGCAACTCTGATTGTGAAACCATGTCGATCGAAACATTGCTCGAACTGGCTGATGTTTCAATCACTGACTTTACTCAACAAACTCTCGGCTACACTGAATCGCAAGGCAATCCGGAACTCAGGCAAAACATCGCGAACACTTACCAGTCGTGCTCACCAGAAAACGTTATCGTCTTGGCGACCCCGGTCGAGGGAATCTATCTGACTGCGCGTGCGCTATTGAACCCCGGAGATGAAGTGATCGTGCTTTCGCCGGCCTATGATGCTTTGATTAACATGTTCGAGCACGTAGTAGGAAACGAAAATGTAAAAAAATGGAATTTCCATTCGAGCGATGATGGATGGGAATTGAGGATTGAAGAGCTAACTCAACTATTGTCTCCCAAGACAAAAATGATCGTCGTCAATTTCCCTCACAATCCTACGGGCTACATTCCGAGCCCACAGATCCAGCAAGAAATAGTCGCCATTGCGGAACAAAACAATGTCTGGCTTTTTTCAGACGAAATGTATTTTGGATTGACTCATGAAGGAACCACTCAAATTCCATCCATGGCCGACCTTTCGCCAAAAGCAATTGTGCTTTCCGGGCTTTCCAAAACCTACGGGCTCCCCGGTTTACGAACTGGCTGGCTCGTTGTTCCCGACGACCAACTCATTGACGAGTACATTAACTGGAAATTTTACACGAGCATTTGCTCTCCGGGGCCGTCTGAATTCCTCGCCACCGCCGCCCTCAAAATCTGGAACGAATTACGGCAACGCAGCCTAACCCAAATCAGCTCAAACCTACAGATCGCCGACGAGTTCTTTCATCGATGGCCCAACCATTTTACTTGGAACCGACCTTTAGCTGGGTCTACCGCACTCGTGCGATTTCATGTCAACTCCGTCAATCAGATTACTGCAAGACTCGCGGCAGAAGCCGGTGTTTTAATTCAATCTGGCAAAACTCTCGGTAGCGACGATCAACACATGCGCATCGGATTCGGACGGGCAGCATTCTCCACCGCGCTTGGTAAATTTGACGACTGGCTGACTGACAATCCGAAAATCGTTGAAAATCAAAAACAATAATTGTTGACTATCGGTTAAATTTCATGAGCAGTGCTGTTTTAAAGAATGACTCCCATCGCAATCCTGAACGAACTTGCATTCAACCGTGCCCCGTCAACTCAACATCCTTTCCACTGAAGCTCTCCGCCGACCTTATCCAAGACAATCAAAGAGACCCCACCTAACAGAAAGCATTGATCGTGAAATCTTTATTCAATGAACTTGATTCCACCGATCGCAAATTTGGTTCCGGGTGGATTAGTGGAACTTTGGGAATTCTGCTTTCGAGTATGGGATTAGCCGCCGTCATCGGCTTCCTCTATCCAGACCTTCTTACCCTCCAAGAACTGCGGTACGGATTTTACCGAGAGAATTTATTTTGGATTAGACCACTTCTGTTTTGCGTTCTGACCGTTGCGTATCTGCTGGGAATTACCAACTTAGCACTCCGCAAAAATAAAACGTTAGGATTCACCACCATTGGCCTGGCACTAACAGCGAGTCTTTTAGGTGGCGCCTCTGCCGAATCCGCTCAAGACATCAAGGGAGACGTTTCGCTAGGTCTCGATTTCTTTTTCTTAAACTTAATAATGCTCGGTGCACTATTTATTCCGCTCGAACGGATTTTCAAAAAGGTTGATCAAAGGGTATTGCGATACGAATGGCGTGAAGATTTATTATATTTCTTTATCAGTAAACTGTTCATTCAATTCTTAACTCTTCTCTCGCTCGCGCCAGCGCTCGCATTACTGGCGAACACTCAGTGGGCCAGCGGTCTCCGGGAAGCAATCGCCAGCCAAAATATTGGACTCCAAATTTTGGAGATCATGTTCTTTACAGACTTGGCCCAATATTGGTTCCATCGCTGCTTTCATCGATTCCCACTACTTTGGAATTTTCATGCAGTTCATCACTCAGCACAGGCAATGGACTGGATGGCTGGCTCGAGAATGCACATCTTCGAAGTCATTCTTCTGCGTAGTTTCACGACCCTGCCGATGTATTTAATCGGATATGCTGAACCGGCGCTTTACGGATATATTCTGCTGGTCTATCTCTCCTCCGTATTCATCCACTCCAATATCGGCATCCGGTTTCACTGGCTCGAGTACGTCATTGCCACACCACGATTTCATCATTGGCACCACGGCATTGAAGAAGAAGCAATCAACAAAAACTATGCGGTCCATTTTCCAGCTCTCGATATGATTTTTGGCACCTACTACTTCCCCAAAGACGAATGGCCCAAAGGCTATGGAATCGAAGGCAATCCCGTCCCCCGACATTATTGGAATCAGTTCTTATACCCGTTCTTCAAAAACCGAATGGAGAATAAAACGCCAACTCCCAATCTCGCGGAACGTTTGAACGATTCCTCTACATCCAAAGACACAACCACTCCAAAAGACTAAAATTGATTCAAGTGATCACAATCACCACTTGTTTGAATTGCGGGCGATTCGAGTCGACGATAACTCGTGTTGAAATCACAAGACAATTGTTGATAATCAGTCCAATCAATTACCAACCAACGCGTCACCAATAGATGCCGATAGCATCACACCCGGAGAACCGAATGCTCAGCGACAAAATGCAACAGGCACTCAACCAACAAATTAATGAAGAGTTTTGCTCAGCCTTTATTTATCTCGGGATGTCGGCCGAAGCGGATCGCATCGGACTGCCGGGATTCAGCAACTGGTTCAAAATGCAATATCAAGAAGAACTCGGACACGCCGAGCGATTCTTTAATTATATTTTGGAGAGAAACGGTTCGGTCGATTTGCTACCTATCGGGAAACCTGAGTTAACCGAAGAAACGCCGCTCAGCTTATTCGAAAAATCGCTCGAACACGAACGGCATATCACTGTTTGTATTTCACGATTAAAAGATCTCGCCCGCGGTGAATCGGATCACGCAACAGACGTTTTCCTAGAATGGTTCGTCCGGGAACAAGTCGAAGAAGAATCCAATGCTCAAAACGTAATCGATCAATTAAGACTTGTCGGCGATAACGCCAACGGCCTCTTCTTAATTGACCGGGAATTGGCAACGCGAACCGCCACTCCAGCTGAATGATTTTAATCCAGAAACGGGATCTCGAGTTCTAAATTCTGACTCCCGAGATCTCACAATCAAAAAAACCAACTGGATGATTGAGCGGCTAGGTGATTTGGCACAATCTTCGACGATCTCAAAAGCGCCTCACGGCATTCTGTCGCTAGAGCAACCTCTGAATCGACCTAAAAACCACTTGCCAGGATTCACAACAAGGATTGGAATGGGTGCGAGGCAATGAAAACATGAGTGAAAATATATTTTCCCCGGGCCCCTCCCAAAACACGGTGATGGATGCCCGTAAAAAAATCCGACAAGTGCCTCGAAACTGGACCCTGCTTCCCCCGGGCGATGCAGCATTAACGCGACGAACCAAGGCTGCTGGCGACCACTGGATTGTCAAGGAAAAAAAAGGGAGAAGAAATTACTCCAAAGGCGTATGGGCACCCAAAACTACGATCGAACAAATCCGCAAAGACTTGGCTGCCGAACGTTCCACCGAGGGCTTTGCAAAACGAAAGAAAGCAGCCGCCAAACGCCGCATTAAAATCCAAGCTGAATATGTCGATGATTTCCATGGTGCCGTTGTCACCTTCCTCGATTTCCATCCGAATCACACACAGTTATCGCGTCAGATGGCGTCTGCCGTCACCCAACACGCAACTCCCGTCGGCAGCGGCACGGTTGCCCGCACAAAAAGAATTCCCATTGAACACAGAGCTGAAGCCGCAGTTATCGCCTGGATGCGTCACCAAACCACAGGCTATGACAACATGGTGGTTCAGCGGGTTAAAGGTAAACGGCGTGAGATAAGACGAAAATTGGCGAAACGATCTAAAAAGCTCCTAAGCCAATATCGATTAGGAGAACCCGTTTCGCCGGATTGCCCGCTTCAAATTGCACTGACAAAAACAGCTTAACCATGCCAGACGAAAATTGTCGCTGCAATAGATGAAAACGGATCACGGATCTCGTAAGCTGTCTCAAAAACAAATACTTCCAAACCGTCAAATTAGACCACTCGAACTGAAGCGATTGAACCATGAAAAACTTATTACTAATTCTCTTAGTTGGCATTCTAATTGGCTGCGATACACCTCCAGCAAGCACCACTTCTAAAACAGACACTCCCCCCGCAGAGGACAGGATTTTCTCTGCTAAAGATTTCAACGGGAGCTGGCATGGAATCGCAAAGGTCATTAACAAGGCCGGAAGGTTTGACTGCAATCAACACCTGACAATCGAAGTCGATAGCGATGGCGGAGTCACTGGAAAAATTGGGTGGAGCCTATTGCCAAAGAAATCAGAAACTGACGACAACCAGAAATTTGGAAATAACTCATCTGGAGAAAAAGTAGATAAGCACACCGAAGATATAATTGGCTTGCTAAACACCGAAGATGGTACACTGACAATGGTCGAACAATTTGAATCGGGAACTCTGAAAGGTAAAATGCGAAGCGATGGCTCGCTTGAATTACTAAGAACACAGCCCGGAGAATTTCACGTCGTCACGCATGCTATTCTTAAACTCGAGCAAAATGAAAACGATTAGTACGGCTCAATCAAAACAGCAACATCGCCCGAAAGAGGGCAACTGAAAGATACTCTAAATTTCCAAAGAGGTTATCTAGCGCGCCGCATCACCCGGTTTTAGCTTTCAAAGCTATCCGTCCTAATTTTTCGTGGATGTTGTTGTGACCGCCGCCTATATTAAACATCGGGCTTGATGCCGTGAAATCCAGAGAAAAGGTGTAACCCATGAGCCGCCCGCTATCTCCAGAAGAACATAGAATTCTTAAGATAATTCAAACTCACTACGGATCGCATAATTCAGAGCACTCAATTACCTGGCTCGAAGGCAACGAAGCTTCTCTATGGATTAAAGACCGCACTGGGACGCCTCTACTAGTTGCACAACTAACGAATCTAGCCAATTGGCGGACTGATGGTACGATCGCCGACGATTCAGGGCTACGCGACTGGTTACAAATCGAATCTAAATAACCAAAATACAGAATCCAGGCTGCGATATTAAAATTACCATTAAAACAAATCTGGAGATTGCCAATGTTGAACGTAAGCTTAGATAGCTCAGTCGGAATTGCAACTCTCGAGCCCGAGGGTGAGTTGACGGCAAGTGATTTCAGCGTTGCCGCGGACGTGATCGACCCCTACTTAGAGGAGATGGGTGAGCTCAAAGGCATCGTCATCTACACCAAGTCGTTTCCTAGTTGGCATTCTTTTTCATCGTTAGTCGCTCATTTGAAATTTATCAAGGAACATCATAAGAAAGTAACTCGCGTTGCTTTTGTCACAGATTCACCAATTGGAAATATCGCGGAACAAGTCACCAGTCACTTTGTTAGTGCGGAAATAAAAAGCTTTGAATTCTGCGATCTTGCCAGCGGCAGAGAGTGGATACTCGGCGAAAACAATCAGTAATTAAGACAATTACCCAACCACAACCATCACCTGCAATCAGATTGATTATCTCGCTTCGAAAACTAGAAGAACGTTATGACGCTGAAGATGCTTAATTAATTCCACCAATTTTAATACACCGTGACATGTGAGTTGCGGTTCAAAAATCATGAAGAAACACGAATGGCGTGAAAAAACCGAAGACGGGGAAGTCCGCTTAGTGACTGCCTCGCGGCACGCCGGTAAATGGCAACTCCAATCCCGACTTAAAACGGAAACGGAATGGACGAAGTTTCCAAAAATATCACTGGAAGATCTTGAGTCTCTTCGCGAGATTATCTGGAATAAATACCAGAGAAGTCGCGTGCCTCATGGTCACGTTCTAGAAATTGACAAATTGATTGCAGACACAAAAAACAGATAACTGGATGCACTTACTGCACATTTATTTTAAATGCCGGCATCGCGTTAGCGGTTCGACTTGGATTGATTCTCCCTGAGCTCTATTTTGCCTGCCTAACCCGACCACGGTCGTCCCCGCAAGTTGAGTGTCGATTTTATTTTGGCGGAGTCTAATCCAAGTCAAAAGCATAGGTAAAACTCGACGCTCCCCAAGAGGTAACATCCAGTTTCAGTCGATAATTCACTGCCACAAATTCAGGCCGAACTCCCAATTGGCTATCCGCTCTTTTTTTATTGAAATCCCACCGTTTGAAGCCAATATCCTTTAAGGGCTGACGAATAGTCGATGTGAACTGACTTTTAAAACAGCTTGCAAATGGCGGAAATCCCAAACCACAACTGGTAACGCATTAACAATCTCAAGTCCCCAACTATTCGATTGCTACTAACATGTATGAAAACGCAACTTTGATTACAAATGAAATCACTAGCCGACCCGTTCTCGATGGAATCGCGCTCCAAACCAAGCCATTACCTTTATACACGACCGATCCTAACCAAAATGGCTCCATTTTTACGTTTGCAATACTGCTCAGTTGCTTCAACCTAAAAAAACTCTTTGCCAAAAAGAACAACCCGGCCGAAATTCTGCTCGGACACTCCGGCTCAATTTTTTGCACGAGAACAGAGACTGACCTAGTCTTCATCGCATGCAATGAACACGATACGACACGCGACCTTACAAATGAGCTGATCCGATTCCCATTGTCTGATCTGACTTCCTGTGACTTTGATAATTATCCGCGCTCAAGTGAAGTGAGGTTTCAATTCAAATCAGGTCAGCAATTCTCGCTCCACTTCGTGGGTCAACAAAGTGACGTTGTTAAATTCATCGCTACCTTGACCGATTAGTTTTGCGGATCTCACCTTCAAAAGAATCACCGCATTGTTTGAAATTGGACAAATGAAAATTGCTTTGCTTGGATGACAGCGGGCGACTCAAGTTAGTAGCATGGCATTTATTGCGATGCCCAGAGACACCCGCCAACAAATGGTCTATCGATCGCCCAATAGTTATGAACATTTTTCTTGTTCGTATACGGATGAACAAACGAAGTGCATCGCTTTAAATTTTCCATTTCTATCCAGTGCAAGGGCGATCCAAATTAACAACCAATTTTTTGGGAACATTGGCCTTACTTGCTTACTCGTTGCTTAGTTCAATTTTGATTGTGGGGATAACATCTCGCCTCTATCGCCATCACAAACTAAAAAAACTGAAATTTGATTTAGCAAGTTTGATTTTACTTACCGTCTTACTGGCTTTGCCATTTGGTCTCTCGAATACACTCTGGGAACATTTCATGTTGGATTATTCCGCAGAAATGAAAGACAATAAAACAATGGTACTTCTATTCTTGACCGCCGCTGCTGCCTTCCTTTTTTTACCCATTTTCTTTGTAACTGAAGCGTTGCTTTCTTGGTGCACTCTGGCGATTCAAACCTACCGATCAACAGACCGTGCGAATCCATAAATCACAGAAGGGCAAGCTGGTGGATTGTGG
>Ga0208964_1000113_pt1 | contig 45402 bp, 60 predicted proteins | sample AOAMet1_08_M0_20_2_FD_188227 | JGI IMG/M metagenome (GOLD analysis project Ga0208964, IMG submission 188227) | Ammonia-oxidizing marine microbial communities from Monterey Bay, California, USA - CAN11_08_M0_20 (SPAdes) | ecosystem: Environmental > Aquatic > Marine > Intertidal zone | place... | reverse complement strand
CAATTCATGGATTTGTTAATGAATTTGCTATGGATTTGAACAAATTAGGATTTTCTGCTCAACCATTACGCGAAATCTCTTTGGATAATTTTTGTTAATAAATTTTTTACAATAATTTAAATTCTTTTGAAATCAAAATATGGATGTCCATCAAAATTTAACAAACTGCTTCTCTAACTGTTTGCCCTTGGAAGTTTTTATCAAACCATTCCTTGTATTTTGGTTCATTATCATACCTATCTAAGTAATGCTGTAAGTCTTTTTCAGGATCTGGGAAGCCAGGAATTCTTATTTCTTTATCTCCTATTTGTGGAACCAAAACTTCTCTAACTGTTTGCCCTTGGAAGTTTTTATCAAACCATTCCTTGTATTTTGGTTCATTATCGTATCTATCCTGATAATATTTCAAATCTTTTCCAGGTGCGGGGAAATTAGGAACTTTAGTAGATGAAACTAACACTACTTCACTCTGACATGTTAGCCTCTCTTCTACTTCTGTATTTGATGAAAACAAATCTGAACTACTGCCAATATATGCTGCACCACCGCCAATCATGATCACTGCAATTAGTCCTATGATAATTCCTGTTGCTTTTCCTTTCCTTGATTTTTTTACACTAGTATGATCTGCCTCTACATGTTCTATGAATTTCTCTTCTATTGTTGGCTCTCTTGATGCTAACTCTTCTTTTCTTGGAGATGATGTACTCTTAGTTTCTTTTCCACAATTAGTACAAAATGTATTTCCCTCTAAAATTTTGCTCCCACATTTACTACAAGAATTTGAAATATTTTTTGATAATCTTCTATCTGTACTTGGTTTGATGTATGGGTCTTTCGTTGTTGCTTTAACCTCTGTAATCTTAAATGATGATTCTGTCGACTTTCTAATTCTTGGAAAATTATTCGGTTGTCTTTCTGATGCTTTCATCTTACTTGTCATTTGTCTATGCCTTGGAGTCAAATACTGCTCAACTAGTGCATCTACATATTTTCTATCTTGCATTGAAATCATACTTCTTTTTTGAAATGATTTGATAATCTGCTTTAATCTGTCTGGATTTCCCTTTCCTATTTCTAGGAGTTTTAGTGCATCATCTATAGTTGAATCTGACATGTACTTAGTGCTGAATTGAAATGTTTATAAAAATTGGTACTGACTACCACTCTTCATCTGTTTCTAGGATTGGCTTGCCATTCTCTACGGCAAATCCCATGATTTCCAATGTATCTTGCGCTGTTTTTGAATTTCTAATTAAGATGTTCTCTGCAAGTTCAATTCGTTTCTGTTTTGACATGTGTTGGCCAATTTTGTATTTTCCATTCATCTCGTTAGGTAAAATCTTGATTACTGCTACTTGATTGAGAACTTGCATGTTTTCTCTCATGGGCTCATATTTGCCCTCTGGTTGGTATTTTTTCATCAGTGCATTGAGTGCAAGAGCCTTTTCTGTTGAGTCACTGACTATCACAGCTTCTCCTTTTATTACTACGCTGATGTATAATGTATCTGCCAATGATGCGTCATTAGGGTCAAAAAAATATGATGGCAAAAACTCTAAATTTCTATCTACTTCAAACCCTACTTTGGAATTTCGTTTTATATTGTCTAGTTTTTCGCCTCTTATGTGAGAATGCACGTATACGATGTTATTGATTAAAACAAAATTCATAGGAATAATTTGTGGATATCCATTTTCATCTATGCTAGAAATTCTTCCAGTCTGTTCTTCATTTAGAAATTGAATGATCTTATCTCTAGACTTGATAACTAATTTTCCTAATAGCTGCATATGACTAGAATTTTTTTGTCAGTTAAATTATTTTTCTTGATCCTTAAAGTATGGAATCACTTTACTGGCAAACTTATCAATAGATCCAAAGTAATTTGAACCCCAGAATCTTACTACGAAATGATTTACTCCTGCTTTAAGGAATTTTTCGAATACTTCAATTACATCGTCTGGTGTGCCAACTCCTGTTGACGATCTTGCAATTTTATCTGGGATAGTTGTTGCGGCTTCTCTCATCTTCACAATCCAATCTTGATTTGACATTGAATATTCTGTAAAGTATTTCTTAAAATCAAATCCTTCCACTTCTTTTAATCCGTGAACTCTAAGAATCTCTGGTTTAAACAAACTAACTTTTACTGCCTCTTTCATCTTTGCCCAAGATGTTTCTGCATCCTCTGAAAAGTATACGTCGATGTCTAGTGCCATCTGAAAATCTTCTTTTTCTTCCTCAGTTCGTCCATTTTCGTTCATTGAATTCACAATCTGATCTTTATGATCTTCAAACAATTCTGGTGTGTATCCAATTGGCAACCATCCATCTCCATACTTGCCTGTCATCTTTAGAGTACGTGGTCCTCCGGATGCCATGTAAATTGGAACATGTGGTTGTCTTACTGATTTTGCTTGTAGACATGCTTCTGTTAACTGATAATACTTTCCTTCCCAGGTTTTTCTATTATCTGGGTCTGAATCATAAAGTTGTTTTATAACTTGTAATTGTTCTTCAAATTTTGACACCGGTTTTTCAAATGGAATATTGAATTCTTTTAGATTCTGTGCTTCTCCTGCACCAATTCCTAGTGTTCCTCTTCCTTTTGATAATCTATCTAGTGTAATTGATGCCAATGCAATGTTTGATGGATGTCTTCTTAATGCATCTGTCACACACGTTCCTAATTCTACATTGTTTGTTACTGCTGCAATTCCTGCAAGCATAACCCATGGATCATTTACAATTGCTTTACTCCACTGTGGAACATTTGAGTGGTCCATATACCAAATCGAATGATAACCTGTTTTGTCTGCAAGACTACATGCTGTTAAAATCTGGTCTTCGGTTAATCCTAATCTTGCAACATTTAATCCATTTTGAATTCCGAATTTGAGCATTTTACCTGTAAGTATACAAAAATGGGTGTTAATAAAGCATAGCGATTTTGTTAATCACTAATACATAAAATATAAAAAAAAGAAATATTGTTTAGAGATTTCCGGCTTTAATATCGTTAAGACATTTTACAACATCTTCTTTTGAAATTGGAATTGGATTTGGATCCAAATGTCCTTTGTCTGTCATTACAACATCTGCTGCTTGATCAACGTCAGCTTTAAGGTCCAATTTATCAAATCCCATCTTCTCGATAATTTCTTTGAATCTATCGTAAAATATTGATTTGTTATGTTTATGAGCTACTGTGGTACATGATGAAAGTGAATAACCGTGTGGTACACCTTCATTTGAAAAGACATATGATAATGCATGTCCTAACGTAGTTGAACAGTTTCCAAAGCCCATTCCCGATAGCATCGAGCCATATGGATAATTCTCTGGTTTGTCATTCATGATTGCATCATACAACACATCGAATGCTTGTTTACACAATGTTTTGGTAAGGTCATTTCCAAGTTTACTATCATAACCCTCTGTTGCTTGTGCACATGCATCACATACTGAACTTTTGATAACTTGATCTGGTGTTCCATTCATAAAGTATGAATCAATCACTGCCCTGTCTGCAAGGAATCTATCCTCTCTGAGTAATTTCTTTTTTCCATCAAACTTTAGAACACAATATGTTGTCATCTCTGCACCCGTTCCAAATGTTGTAGGAATTAAAATTTTTTCTACACCCATTTCTGAAGCTGCATACTTTACAACATCCATTGAACTTCCTCCTCCTAATCCAATCATTGCACTAATGTTTTTGGATTTATATTCTTCAATTACCTTGTTGACCATCTCAATTGATGGTTCTGGTTGGACTTTGTCAAACAACAAGTAATCTTGTATGCCCATTTTTCCTAACCATTTGTCAGATAATTCTGGAGGAACAGTTGTTACTACCAGTGCATTCTTTGGATATTCAGCTTGTGATAATGCATCTTCCCCAAATTGAATTACTTTGGGAATTCTCACTGTATCCATAAATCATGTAGAATAACTATTCTTTTTATACCTTCCAATATCAAAAACTTAAGTCATTTTCATATTAGAATAGTTAATTGATCAAAAATCCTTCAAAATTAACTTTGAACAGTGATTCAAAAGCAATTCTATCAATACTCACTGAAGGTCTTGAAATATCTAATCCCTCTCTACATCTTAAAAAATACATATTGAAAAATAAAATTCAATTGCCCTCTTCTCAAATAGATCTAAAAAAATACAATCATCTGTTTTTGATTGCTATTGGAAAATCTGCTGGTACAATGGCAGAATTTATCTCTAAAAAAATAGATTTCAAAAAGGGAATAATCGTAGTGCCAAAAGGTGTTATGCCAAAAATAAAAAAATCTGCATTTGAAATTATTAACGCTGGTCATCCGCTTCCAAACCAAAATAGTTTCAAAGCCGGTAAAAATCTGGTCTCATTTTTGAAGCAAACCACAAAAAATGACTTTGTTATATTTCTGATATCTGGTGGTGGTTCTGCATTATCTGTCTATCCTAATTCAATATCTTTACGAGATAAAATACTTGTAAATGAAAAACTAATCCAATCAGGAGCTAACATTAATGAAATTGCATGTATTCGCAAGCATTTGTCACTGATCAAAGGAGGACGCCTGATTCAAAATATGAACTGCACTGGAATATCATTTCTTATTTCTGATGTAATTGGGGATGACCTTGGAACAATCTCTTCAGGAATAACTTATTGTGATAAATCATCTTTTCACGATGCAATAAAAATTGTTAAAAAATTCTCACTTGAAAGAAAACTTCCAAAATCTGCATTATCTGTCTTAAACTCTGGTCTGAATGGAAAAATCTCTGAAACTCCAAAAAAACCTAAAATTAAAAATTTTATAATTCTAAACAACTACACTAGCCTTTCCCATATGAAGGAAAAATCTAAAAAATTAGGATACACAACAAGTGTAATTCCAAATATAATTAATAATATTAATCAAGTTACAAATATTCTTGCAAATGCTGCATTAACTTCAAAAAGTCGATGCATAGTTTTTGGTGGAGAGCCAACTGTTCATGTAACTGGTAACGGAAAAGGTGGACGTAATCAAGAACTTGTACTGCGATTGTATGAAAAATTAAAAAATAACAAACATAATTTTACAATTGCATCTATTGGAACTGATGGCATTGATGGAAATACAAAATTTGCAGGTGCTATATTCTCTACAGAGTATGAATATGATGGCAAACCATATATAAAAAATAATGACTCGTCATCATTTTTTAAAAAGTATGGAGGATTGATTAAAACAGGTATTACTCAAAACAATGTAAATGATATCGGTGTAATTCTCAGACATAACTAAAAGAATTTCTTCCTGCAGTATCTTTTCCTTTTGCAAAAAGATGTCTTGTTGATAAATTCTCTTTTGTATTTATTAATTGAAACTTCATCTTCAACTTACGATGATCTGTTAATTGATTAATGAAGTGTATTTTATCATTAATTATTTGGTTATCTGATTTTTTTCCTTTAGTAAAAGTTTCATACACCATTTTAGAATCACACATTACATTGACTTGATCATTATCTTTTATGATATACACGCCTAATCCCCAGTAAATTCCAATATGTAGTGCAATAAACTTTGATTCTTCAGTAGCTTTGACGTCTAATTTCCCTCCAGACAAATATGCTGGTGGATGGGCTCTAATTTGCTCTGCAAGCTTTTCTCCAGTTCTAATTGTCCATGAATACTCTTTCACGTTTCCATCAAAGAAAATATCATGTTTCATATGTCAATCAAAAAGGTGTTTTTTGTCTATTTAATTTGTATTCTGGTCTTAATGATCCACATTGAAATTAATTTTCATGATGAAGTCACACAATTTCTTTAGAAAAATGGTTGATGAATTAGTAGAATTCTCTGCACATGATCCTGAATTGGCTGATGGAATAAAATGGTTAGATAGTCAGGCTCAAAAAAAGGGAATTACATTTTATGATATGGTCTTTGAAGTCTTGTATAGTCATGACGTTACATCAAAAGCCAAAAACTGGTTAAAAACAAGAAATTAATCTATTTTCGATCTTCTATTGGAATGTAAGTACATCCTTGTGGCCCTTCATATTTTCCAACGTATGTTGCCTTTGGTCTGTATAACATTGGTTTTGGGGCCGCTTCTGCAAATTTTTCCTCAATTACATGTGCCGTCCAACCTGACACGCGTGAGATTGCAAAAATTGGTGTATTCAAATCCATTGGAATATCAAGCATATGGTAAACCGATGCACTGTAGAGATCAACATTTGGAAAAATATCTTTCTCTTTTCTATTCTTCATCATTCCTGCAGTGACTTCTTCAACTTTTTTTGTGATTTCAAACCATGGCAATCCCGTCTTTACAGATAATTTTTTTGATAATTCTTTTAAAACCATTGAACGTGGATCAACTGTTTTGTAAACTGCATGTCCCATGCCCATAATTCTATCTCCATTTTCTATTTTTGATTTGACCCAAGATTCGGCATTTTTTTCATCTTTGATATCTAGTAGCATTTTCATAACCTCGAAATTTGCCCCTCCGTGTAATTCTCCACTTAGTGCACCAACTGCAGCACTTACTGCAGAATACATGTGTGCACGAGTAGATGCAACTTCTCTTGCAGCAAAAGTTGAAGCGTTGAATGTGTGGTCTGCATGTAAAATAAGACATACGTCAAACACTCTTTCCATCTCTTTATCTGGTTTATTTCCAGTTAGCATGTAGAGGAAATTTCCCGCATGACTTAATTCTGGGTCAGGCTGTATTACCTCTTTATCATTTCTAACTCTATCCCAACTTGCAATAATGGTTGGAACTTTTGCAATTAGATTAACTGCCCTTTGTTGACTAATTTCTTTTTCAGATCCATGTTCATCATAATATCCTGCAAGTGCAGCAACAAATGCCTGTAACACATCCATGGGATGAGCATTTTTCCTCCAGTTTCTCATATTTTTTTGCATTTGTTCAGGAATTTTTCTTGCTTCTTTTAGACTTGATACAAATTCATCAAATTCTATCTTATTTGGCAAATGATCATGTAAAAGTAAAAAACAGCATTCCTCAAAATTTGAATTTTTTGTTAAATCTAAAACATCAAATCCTCGATAAATCAGTTTACCTTTTTCTCCATCAATCATAGAAATTTTTGTGTCTGCAATTGGAATATTTCTTAATCCAATATTCTTAGTTTCCATACCTTTCTCGTTATTTTTTGACTTTTAAATTTTCAATTAGTTTATGAGGTATTTCATATAATATGCATTCTCAGTCAATTATTTTCAGTACAGAATGTCTAAAGAATCAAAGCTTGGGCATATTACGTCATATTTCATTAATCTACATGTCATCTCTATCTGAACGTGAAATGAGAAAAAAAATTGATGAGGAAATTCTCAATGCTTCACCTGAATTCTTACAGACAATTCAAAAATTTGATCATGAAAATCAATTGAATTATTCCACCATCTATGAGATTTATTCCACAATTCTTAACTCCAAAAAAACAGTTTCTCCAAAATCAAAATCAAAATAACCATTTTTGGTTTAAATGAGGGTTATCCAATTTCAACATAAATGGTGAGTAAAATAAAGAAATCAAAAATTGTATGTGTTTCTCATAGAGAAGACGCAGATGGTATTAGCTCTGCAGCATTAATCAAACAAGCATTTGGTGGCGAAACAATTCTTACTGATTATCCTGGAATGATGGATGACATGGAGCCCCTAAGATCTGATGAAGAATTAAAAGAATTGTACATTTGTGATCTTGGATTAAATAAAAAAAATGAATCTGACTTTGTTGAACTGTTAACACAATTACGAAAGCGTAGAATCAAAATCTCATACATCGATCATCATGATCTTGATAAAAAAATTATCAACCAATTAAAAAAAATTAAAGTCAATGTAGTACATGATACAAATGAATGTGCATCTGTTCAAGTTTACAACACATACAAAAGAAAATTAAATGATCATGCTGCTTTTGTTGCTGCATGTGCCGCCATAACTGATTATATGGAGGATAGACCATTTGGTTCAAAACTTCTTCAAATATTTGACAGACAATTTGCACTCATTAGCGCAACTGTCATGACATACAACATTGTTGGGCATCAAAAAGAACCTGATTATTTATTGTACCTTGTAGATGAACTTAGTGAATCAAAATATCCACATGAAATTCCAAATTCCTTTGAGTTTGCACAATTACAAGTTGAAAAACTTGCATCAATCATTAGTAAAGTAAAAGAAAATATGAAATTAAAAAAGAATTTAGGTTATATGGAAATTACTGACTCTGGTGCAAGCGGTGCAGTAAACTTTGTTCTTGGTCTATCTGGAAAAGATGTTGGGGTTGCATACAAAGAACGTGTTGATTATGGTGTATATGCTGTATCTGTAAGAGGATCAAAACAATGTAAAATCCATCTAGGACGATTGATAAATAAAATAACTACTGATATTGGTGGATCTGGTGGTGGTCATGACAAAGCTTGTGGGGCATCAATTCCTAAAGATAAGATTACTAAATTCATAAATACATTAAATTCTTCTTTAGCAAAATAAATTGTCTACACAATCATTACGAAAAGATCACAAATTAATTGAAAAGGTGTTACAAGCTTTAGATGCCACAATTAAACTTCTAAAAGATGGAAAACAAATTCCAGAACAAATTTTACTCCCAACAATTGATTTCACTCAAAATTTCACCGATGTTTGTCATCATGGAAAAGAAGAAGAAGTACTATTTCCTGCACTTGAAAAGGCAGGAATGCCAACACACATGGGTCCTATTCGTATGATGATAGTTGACCATCAGCGTACTAAAGCCATCGCCGAGAAAATACAAGAGGCATCTACAAAATATCTTGAAACCAGTGATTCTGCTGATCTTATACTTGCATTAGAGGTGTATGTCCAACATGTAACTGAGCATCTTTGGAAAGAAAATAATAGATTATTCATGATGGCTGAGGCTCGATTAAATTATGCTGCAAAAGATGTTGACAAGAATCTAGAAGATGTTGAAGAAAAAAAACTCAAGGAACTTGGAAAAACTCGTTCTGATTATGAAACACTAGCTGATGATTTGGAAAAATCTGTCTCTGAAATTAACTAGAATATTCTACTATCATATCTATTTCTACTGTAGAATTTAGTGGAAGGCTTGCAACACCTACTGCAATTCTAGAGTGTTTTGCCATGTCTCCAAAAATCTCAACTAGTAAATCTGACGCTGCATTGATAACTTTTGGTTGCTCTGTAAAATCTTGGCTTGAATTAACAAATCCTGAAATTCTGACAAATTTTGTAATCTTATCTAATGAGCCAAGATTAGACTTTAATTGAGCAAGACCGTTAATTATACAAATTTTTGCAGCTTCTCTTGCAGAATCCAGTGATTGTTTTTCTGGAACTTTTCCTTCAACAATTACTTTTCCATCTTTCATTGGAATTTGTCCTGAAACAAATGCAAGATTTCCTGTAGTGACAACCGGTATGTATGACCCTGCTGGATTTGGTGGAGTTGGAATCTCTATAGATAATTCTTTTAATCTATCTTCAATCATGAAATTTTGTTCAAAATTGTATATTTAGTCTTATGTTGGATATTGTAGGCTCATACATTCTCATCACAGTTAATTTTTTTTCCTCAAATCTAATATACCTCATGATCTTCTGTCCTAACTTACAATGTATGAAAATTTATGGTTAATTCCATTGGGATTTGTAGCCGGTGTATTGGGGTCTATCGTAGGACTTGGAGGTGGAATCATTGCAGTGCCTGCAATGACTTTTGCTGGATTTCCTCCGGCACTTGCCGCAAGTAACAGTCTCTTTGCAGCTTTTAGTAATTCTGTAGCTTCTACGGTATCATACGCTCGTCAAAAGCGTGTTGAATTTGGAATTGGCATAAAACTCGGCTTGATGTGTGTTCCTGGTACCATCTTAGGTGCATTTATTTCAGATGTGATGACTCCTGTTGCATTTCAAATTCTATTTGCATTTGTATTGATTGCTTCTGCAGTTTACATTTTTGTTAAACGTGCAGTAGATGAGAAACCATATAACCGAACTGCTTTAATGATGGTGATATCTGCAGGTGCAAGCTTTTTTGCAGGAATAATCTCTAGTTTGTTTGGAATAGGTGGTGGAATTGTGTTTGTTCCATTAATGGTGATTGGTATAGGTATTCCTATGAGAAAGGCGGCGCCGACAGCACAACTAATCTTGATGTTTGCTTCTCTTAGTGGTCTTTTGGTACACTCTGCATTAGGCCATCCGGATTATTTACAGGCATTTTTCTTGGCAATTGGTGCATTTGCTGGAGGTTTACTTGGTGCTCGATTATCATTAGAAATTAAAGAAAGAAAATTGAAAATTCTTATAACGATTGTTCTTTTAGCTGCTTCAGTAAAATTGATTATCGATTCGATGGGGGTTCTTTTTTAATTCTGTAAAGATTTTTTTTTGAAGTTAGAACTAATTCTCCATCTTCAAATGAAGCTTCAAAATCAACGCTAATCACACCAAATTCCTCATCAATATCTCTCTTATCTGAAATTACAAATTTTAGTCGCATCACTTGATCTGTATACACTGGTCTCAAAAATCGTGTTTGTCTATTTTTCCATTCCTCATCTCCATCTATTCCGTATAGCACAATGTAATTTCCATAAATCTGCCGTAATCTTGTGAATTCTCCTTCCATTCTTGAAATAATTGCCCGTCCTGAAACAACTCTGTTCTCATTTTCGTCCGAATCTATCTCAAACATTGCATTTTTTATTCTTGAAAATCCAAGATATTCTTCTAATTCCTTTTTAGAAATACTTGTGGTGGAGACAAATGTATCCCCTATCTTCAATGTTGAAAATTTTTCCATTTCTATCTTGATTCATCAGGGCAGAAAATTACTTCTGCACTGGATTTAGAATCATTAGATATTGAATAATTGATTGCATCTGTAATTCTTGCATTGTTTGGCTCTTTACCATCTACTGCACCTGCCAATACTAGAAATACTCTTACATTTGATTTCAAAACGTCACTTAATTCTTGATTTACAGTTGTGGCAAATGGTCTTAATGCTCCTCTGAATACCTCTACTTTTGCTCTTTCTCCTCCACCAATCTTTTTTCCATATGGTAAGTCTGGACCAATAATCACGATTCTTCCTGTTGCATCTTTGAAAAGTCTTGGATCGTCTGAACCATTTGGAACAAATATGTTCATCGCATTTTGACTGACTGTAGCTGGAATATTGATGAATTTGTTTGTTAATCCATCCCACTCTTTTCTAGATAATTCAGTTAATCTTGAAATGTTTGGAACCTTGCCTGTTATATGGATAAACACCTCGATATCACCTTTTGATTTTGCAGTGTTAAACCATCTTGTAATTTCTTCATTCTTTGAAAAATCTATTACGTGTGAATGAAATTTATTTGTAATTGAATCTTGAACTTCTTTTGAACATTTGTCTGATATGAAACAAATTGCTTGACCTCCATTTGATTCTATATTTGCAGCAATTTCTTCTGCTCTCTTTGCATCTTCTTCATCTGTTGCATCAATCGTCAAAACTGCAATCTTTGATGAATAATCATGCTGTTTCACTGTTTCTGGAATTGATGTGATATGAGATCTTACAGGATAGAAAACTCGATCTCCTGGAATAATCTTTCCATTTAGAATTTTTGCCTGATCGTCATCTGCAAGTGTTAGAATTGTGGTTGCAACCTGATCTTGTGATAGGAACTGTTGGTCTGGAATCATAGTAGAAGTGTTTTTTTGAATTTTCTCTGCTATACTTTGAACTTTATTTAATAAATTAGTAAGCGTTGATTCTTGTTTACCTAATTTTTCCGCAGCTGCTTTAATTCCATTTTTAATTGTCTCCTCATCTTCTCCAAGTAATCCTAAAATTTCCTTGTTTACAATTTCAACTTCTGTAGGTATTAGTTCTTCAAACCCACTTACTCTAAGAAATTCTGATGCTGCTTTAGGATAAACTGTTTTGTAAATTCTATCCGAATGCACTGGTCCTGGATTTGTTCCAATTGATACAATTCCTTTTTCAGTTAACTCCCATGACATAGCTTCTACCAGTCTGTTTTTTGCTCCTTGTGATGCGGTATATGGACCTCGGAATCTATATGGTCTCTGTTCTAATGGTCTTTCTTCTGCAAAGAATGTTGAAATTGTAATAATTTTGGCGCCTTCTTTCATAACTTTCAATGCCTGTACTGATGTCCAAAATGTTCCTGTAAGATGAATATCAACTGTACTTCTAAAATCTTCTAATGGTGCATGTGCAAAACATGTAACTGGGCCTGAAACTCCTGCGTTATTTACAACTATATCTACATTCACGCCTTCATTTTTTAGTGTATCAAACATTTCGGTAATAGCATTTTCATCACTAACATCTACCCCTGAAAATATTTTTACAAAACCATTTGAATTTTTTTCATTAATTATTTTTGTTAGCATTTCAGATGTACTCTCAAGTGGTTCTTTTCTTCTTCCTAAGATGATGACGCTAGCCCCACTTTCTACAAATTTTTTAGCAACCGTCATTCCTATGCCGGTCCCACTACCTGTGATTAAAACAACTTTATTCTCAAACTTCAATCTGACAAAATTTTTGACTGATTTGCAGAATAAATTCCTTACCACTAGGGAATTATCTTTATTTGTGGGTAATCTTGAAGATAGCTAATGCATGATACGGAATCTGAAACATTTGTCATACAGTCTATACCAGAAAAATTCTCAGATATGCTAAAAAAGATCGCTGTATCTTCAACTCCAAAAGAAATTGCAACTGATGATGTTGAAAATGATGATTATTACAGTAGAGCGTTTTCGCAAACAACTCGAATGGTTACAAATAAAGGCTGTTTAGATGTCACTGGCACAAACATTGATGTCATTCAGATAATTCAAAAGGGATAATCATGCAAGATCCAAATCCACTTCCATGGGGCGCTCAAGACCGTTTTCAAGCACACTATATTGTAAGAAAACAAGCAGATGATTCTATAGAACTTACTGCACGGACTGTTCTAGAAACCTCTGGTCATTTTGGCTCAAAAAAAGTTACTAATGTTCAATGGCAAGGTGGAAAAATTGCTGATACATTAAATTCTGATTCCATCTTGAATGAACTCATTGCACAACAATCTGTAGATGATGCAATAATAACTGTTGATCCTACATCAAAAGGTGTTAGAATATATGGAAAATGGAAAAATAGTTTTGAATTCAATGTATCCAAGGAACAATTTGAGATCTTTGATAAAATAGCTGGTCACATCAAAAGTTTCTAGGCTTTCCACCAATCAAGTGCAACGTAATCAACTTTTTCTTTTCCTGATGGAATTGCTAAAATGAATTGTTTTTTAACACTTGTAGCTAATCTGCCTGCTAATACAATATCTGTTGATGCCATATTCTCATTTCTATTGTAAACTTGAACTAAAAATGGTGCATGATCAATTCCTGGTCCTTTCTGATACACTGCAAAATCACATCCAAATTTTATACCGGGATTCACAATGTAACCTTTATCTCTAAAGTCTTTGTAAACTTGAAATTTCTTTTCAAAGTTATGGTACTGCTCTTGACATATTTCAAACATCTTCTTTATTGTAATTTTTTTCTTGTTCTTGTAAATCTGGATCTTTGATTTACTCATTAGATAATACCCTTCTATCAAATCTAAAATTAATGGAACATCAATCTCATTTAATTTTGGTTTTGGAATTCCAATTGGTTTTCCATAATAACCTTGACTAAATAATTTTTTAGAATCTTCTAAATCTAATACTATTAACCGATTTTCTAATAACTCTGTCTTCAAAATTATAAGCTCAATGCCAAAAGAATGAATGAATCTGAAACTTCTTGACATTTGTCTGCCATCTCTTCAATTCCTTCTATGGTATCTTTCATCAATAACATCTCACTCGTTGAAGAAATTTCAAGTGCCCTTAATACCATTTTTCTATATTTGATATCAATTTCTCTTTCTAGTTTTTGGGTGTCTTGTGCCAGTTCAATGGATTTTGCAGAATCTGAATTTAGACTCCTAATAATCTCATTTAATTTGTAAATTTCATCTACAACTAATTCAATTAATTCTGTAAGATCGCCATCCAGTTTTGATGATTTTAATGTAGTTGCTTTGATGTTTGATAATTTGAAAGCAATGCCTGTGATATACCCTGCAATCTCATCCATGGTATAAGCTGTATTTAGTAAATTTTCACGATTTAGAATTAGACCTCCAACATCAGCAACATCTCTTGTGATCTTTCTTCTTAGAGTTTCTACCTCTTCTTCTAATGATGTAATTTGTTCCATTGCATCTTTAATCCCTGCTTTATCTTTTTTTACAATTAATTCAGGTAACTGTGAAAGACTTCTTCCTGCATTTAAAATTCTGTTAATTTCATCTTGTAAAACGGCAACTGCCTTACGCTTTGCCTGTACTTCTAATTCCCCACTATACATAACGAGTTTTTCTTCAATTCATACGGAATATTAAGGCTTGGTTAATTGAATTTAACCTATTTCTGATTTACTGTCTTTTTTTGCACTTTGTAGAGTGCAATAACTTCTTCATCTGTAGATGCATCTTCCGCATTCTTCTCAGTCCTAATCTTTCCTGTAAATTTTGGGAATCTTAACGCAAGTCCTGTATTCTCTTTAATTTTATCTGATGCTGTCTTATGAATTGGGCTTTGAGTGATCTCCGATGCAACAATTTCGATAACTAATTCTGGTTCAAACCACATGTCTGCTGCCATATCGCTAATAATTCTTGGATTTTTTTTCAGTGTAACTTTAGGTGAAAGAATTTGGTATAATTGATCTAAACTCTCATCTGAAAAACCTGTGCCAACTTTACATATGCTTGGAAAAACATCCTCTTCGTCATTATATGTTGCAAGTAATAATGTTCCATACTTTCCAGTACGTCTTCCTTTTCCAAAAAATGCTCCAATGACTACAAGGTCAAGACTATCTCCAAGATCATTTTGATATTCTCTTTTTAGTTTAAGCCAATTACTTCCTCTAATTCCTGCTCTATATGTTGAATTCAAATGCTTTAGCATCAATCCTTCACATCCTGAATTAATTGAATTTTCCAAAACCTCTAAAATTTGTTCTTCGTTGTTTATAATTGACATTGGAATTAGTCTTGCAAAGTCATCTTCTTTGATAATTTTCTCCAATAATTTTCGTCTTTCCATATATTCCATCTCCATGCAATTTTTTCCATTTGAAAATAACACATCAAAGAAATTTACAGTGATAGGATATTTCGTCACTGCCTCATCAATCTCATACTTTCTTCTCCTATGCATTAATTCTTGAAATGGTAAAAAATCTCCGGAGTTAGTATTCATTGCTACTACTTCTGCTTCTAAAATAACATCGTCAGAAATAATTAATTTTGAAATTTTTTCAACGATGTCTGGATAGTATGAGGTAATGTTTTCCAAGCTTCGAGAAAAAATCATTATTGTATCTTTTTGTTTATGTATCTGTGCACGTTCTCCATCTAACTTGTATTCTGCAGCAAAGTCATTCTGAAATTTCTTTATTGTATCCTCTCCACTCTTAATTCTATCTGCTAACATTGGGCGAATTGGATTAAACAATTGAATCTGAAATTTTCTTATTTGCTCTATTCCTCCTGTTGAAACAACTTGGGCAACTTTTCCCAAATCACTTGAAACATTATATGCATTTTCAATAACTTCTCTATTCTCTTTTTCTCCCGTAAATGCTATTGCTAATGCATCCATGACTGTATTTTCTGCAATACCTAATCGTAATGTTCCGAGTAAAATTTTCAAAATAAATTTTGCTTCTTGCGGCGTTGCATCATTTAGTATGCTTGAAACATATCTCATCTTCATCTCTTGTGAACCTTTTCCTTCTAGATTTGAAATTTTGAGTAATGTCTCGTAAACTCTCTCCAGCGTAATTGTTTCTGATAAAAAAGTTGTCTGAATCTTTTGCTGTAAAATATTTTCCGCGGTCTGTCCTAAATCTCCTCCTTTGTTATAATCTTCCTCGATTTTTTTTAATGGTATGCCTGATGATTTTGACATTGCTTTCATTACAAGCTTTTCTGCAATCCCAAGTTCTACCCCTTCAAAATTTGGTCTTAGTTTTCCCTGAATGAGATAAACAGCTTTTGAAATCACGTCTTCTGGAATCTCTTTTATTAATTCTACTAGGATGTCTGTTAGCTCGAGTCGTTTACTTGTCGCTTCCATCTTCTGAAATGCGTCTGAAATAATTGAAAATTTCATGTATTATTCTAGTTTTGATGTTTTATTTGATTAACTTTTGTTCTAGATGTATCTGAACATAACTTTTTTTCGGTCTTTTTTAACGTCTGAGACTAGCGCAAAGTTGTTTAACGGATATGCCTCTTTGTATTGTTTCATAAAACTCCATGCTACATCATGATTTCTGAATTCAGTCCGTAGTCCTGGTAGTACTATCTCTTTCCCATCAATATCGAATGCTACCACTGAGTATTGTTTAGGTCTGTTATGTGGTCGTGCTCTCAGAAACCATGATAATGCAAAACCAAACGCTGCTACTAAAATGAAGCCTGCTCCAATATCTTTGAAAACTGGCCAGAAAATATCTGGAATAGTCTGACTAAATAATTGAACAACAATATGTGAAAACGTCAATACTGCGGCAATTGTTATTGCAATCTTTGTTATACTATGCGAAAAGAATGAAAATTGAAATTCATATCTTGAAATCATCTGCAAAGTCTACACCTACAATTGATTTAATCTTTTCCTAAAAAATTATTATCTTAGTCTGGATCTTCATAATTTTCTTTTCTTTCACTGGAATTTGATTTTGAGTCCATTGGGACCATTTTTTCTTTGACTACACTCATTCTATCTTTGTATCCTTCTGCATATTCTAATTCATCTGGAACAAGTGTTGCTGGATGAATAAATCCTTGACTTCTAATTGCTAGTGCCTTTATTGTTGCTTGCTCTCTAATGTAATCCCAATCTGGAGTTGAGAATCCGTCAAATGGACCCGTAAATTTTCCATCATGCATGCTGAAAACAAGTGATTCAACAATTGGAATACAGAAATTGATTGTTGCTGCAGAATTTAATTTCACAGGCATTAGTGGCATATTGTGACTTCCTCTTGTATTTCCTGCAACATAGTGTGGATTATTGAAAACACTTCCTGCTTCTTCAGTTGCTGGGAAATTTTTTTGTGTTCTAACTACACATACTGGATCATCTTTTCCAACATATGTTCCTGCAATGTTATGTAATCTATCCGTTGATGCATCCATGATTGGTTCGCCATCTTTAGTTGTAATCGATGAAATAACATATCTTCCAGGATACATCAGTGCAGCCTCTAAAGTTGGCTTATCCTCCCATAGTGATAGTTTTGCAATTGTTGCTTCTTCAACATCCATGACATAAAATATCACGCCTTTTGCAAGTGATTTGTTAACAATTAACCCTGTATTACTTAGTGCATCTACAAATAATCTATACATTGGATAGTTGAAACAACCTGGTTCTGTCTTGTCTGCGGCAAATACTGTAAATGCTTCATTTGGTCTTTCTTCAAATTCCAATTCTGCAACTCCTGGTCCCATTCCTTTTACATTGCCTGAAAATGAGTCTTTAAGCAAATCTTGACCTGCACCGTACAATCCTTCTTTTTTAGCAACAGCAGTTCCTGCTACAAATGCATCATATGCTAATTTGTGAATTTTTTCGCTGTCGACACCTTGTGTATGACTCATAACTATGTGAACGTCGTCTCCACAATATCCAATATAATGATCAATTAGTAAATCTCCTGCAGATTTTACAGTATCTCTGACGGCTTGAATCAAATTATCACTAGGTCGTGTATGTCCTCCTATTCCTCCGACATCTGCTTTGATAACTGACACTGTAATTTTCATACTAACGATTTTTTCTTCTTTGATTTATAGTATATGTTAAATTATCAAAATTTCTATGATCTAAAAATTTCAAAAAATCATACAAAAAATTGCAAAAAATCAAAATGATTATAAAGCGGACTTGATACGAATTTTCTATGGCAGAGAAACCACACCTGAACATGATTATCACAGGACATATTGATAATGGTAAATCGACCACAATGGGTCATTTCTTAATGGATCTAGGTATAGTTGACCAAAGAACAATTGATGCTCATGCTGCCGAATCTGAGAAAACTGGAAAGGGTGATACTTTCAAGTATGCTTGGGTTATGGATAACATCAAAGATGAGAGAGAAAGAGGTATCACTATCGACCTTGCTTTCCAAAAATTTGAAACTCCAAAATTTAATTATACATTAATTGACGCTCCAGGACATAGAGACTTTATTAAAAACATGATTACAGGTGCTTCTGAAGCAGACTGTGCAGTTCTTGTTTTATCTGCAAAACCTGGTGAAACTGATACTGCAATTGCACCTGGTGGACAAGCACGTGAACATGCTTTCTTACTAAAAACACTTGGTGTAGGCCAAATCATAGTTGCAATTAATAAAATGGACGACAGTAACTTTGCAGAGGATGCTTACAACGCAGCAGTTGAGAAAGGTAAAGGATTAATCAAATCATGCGGTTACAAAGCAGACGAAGTAGCATTCATCCCAGTTTCTGGATGGAAAGGCGATAACTTAGTAAAAAAATCTGAGAACATGGCATGGTATTCTGGTAAAACACTTTTAGAAGCATTTGATGATTTCGTTGCTCCTGAAAAACCAACTGGTAAACCATTACGACTTCCAATTCAAGATGTATACTCAATCACTGGTGTCGGAACTGTTCCTGTAGGACGTGTCGAGACTGGATTGATGAAACCTGGACAAAAAATTATTGTAATGCCATCTGGTGCACAAGGTGAGATTAAATCTATTGAATCTCATCATGCAGAACTTCCAAGTGCTGAAGCAGGTGATAATATTGGTTTTAACTTGAGAGGAATTGAAAAGAAAGACATCAAACGTGGAGATGTTTTAGGTACTCCTGACGCACCTCCAAATGTTGCAAAAGAATTCAAAGCACAAATTATAGTCATTCATCATCCTACCGCAATCGCACCTGGATACACACCTGTAATGCACTGTCACACAGCACAAGTTGCAGCCACAATTACTGAATTTCTTGGAAAGATTAACCCACAAACTGGTGCAATGGATGAAGAAAATCCAAAGTTCCTAAAAGTTGGCGATTCTGCTATTGTTAAAATCAGACCTGTAAGACCAACACCAATTGAAACATTTAGTGAATTCCCTGAAATGGGTAGATTTGCATTAAGAGACATGGGTGCAACAATTGCAGCCGGTGTCGTAAAAGAAATTACCGAAGCACACACACCTTAGGGATAGAGTCATTATGGCTCAAAATGCTCGCATTAAATTAACTAGTACCAGTCTTTTGAAGCTAGGTGGTGTATGCGATGAAATTATGGGCATTGGTAAAAAAACCGGTGTTAAAGTAAAAGGTCCAACTCCACTTCCTGTTAAACGCCTTAATGTTGTTACACGTAAATCTCCATGTGGAAGTGGAACTGAAACCTACGAAAAATGGGAAATGCGAATGCATCGAAGAATTATTGATCTTAATGCAGACGATAAAGCAATAAGACAATTAATGCGTCTGAAAATCCCTGATGATGTCTATATCGAGTTATCTCTAAAATAACTTAGCCTTTTATTATGGAAATTGTGATTAACAACTATGACTGAAGAGAATTTTGAAGAATCATTTTCTGAGGAAAAATTTAATGTTTTTTACAAATGCATGCGTTGCGGTCATGAAACTCCATTAGAGGAATTGTCAAGACTTCCTGAAATCAAATGTATATGTGGTTTCAGAGTATTTACAAAGAAAAGACCAGGTCTTGTAAGAAACGTAAAAGCAATCTAAATTCGATCTTTTTTGTAACTGTGCTGTCTCTGTAAATGGGTTCTCATATCTTCCATATTTGAGAAGTTTTCTCCACATTCTTTACAGTCGTATGGTAAATCTTTGTAATGTGTAATTTGAAGATGTTGCATTAATTCTTCTTGACTCTTAAATTTCAAGTCACATTTTTCACACGGAATTTTTGTAAAAAATCTCATCTTAGCTATTTTTTGCTTTTTGTTCATCCCAGCATCTTCTACATAATTGACCTTTTATTTTCCAATCTGGTTTTGGATTATATCTAATAAAACCCATTTTCTTATTACATAAAACACAAAATTCTTTTTTTGTTTTGAAATCACCTTCTTTGTTATCAAAACAGGTTTTACAAAGTAATCCTTTCATATCCCATTGCCATCTTGGTTCCCACAAATCTGTAATCTTTTTTTGAGTTTCACACACAGCGCATTTTGCTTTAATGTTTGAATCGTAGGATTCTTGCATTTTATCCATATAACAATCTCCACAAAGTGGTGATTCTACATACCATTCTTTTTTTGCATTATGCTTGTGTTTTGTCTCCTTTTTACAAACGGTACAAATTGCCGGTTTTTTACTAAATAATCCCATATTGATTAATGAAATAGGGATCTAAATAAATTATAAAATCATAAAAAGAATTTTTTGATTTAGAGTTCTGATAGAAGTTTCTCTAAACCTTGACTTGAATTTAACATGCCTTTCTTCTTTGCAATCTCTTCGATCTTTTTGAATTGCTCGTTAGTGAAGCAAACTGGCATTGAACGTTTATCCATGTAGTATCGACTTTTCCTTTTTTTATAACTCTTTTCAAAAATTATATTGAGATTAGTTATTCATTATGTATGACAAAAATGCGTCAGATCTTGATTATTGGAAATAATGATAATGGGTGCACTCCTGAAATAGAATCTGCTGCATATGAAGCAGGTAAAGAAGTTGCAAAATCTAATTCGGTTTTAATCACTGGTGGGTTGGGTGGTGTTATGAAGGCTGCATCACATGGTGCAAAAGATGCTAATGGACTAACTATTGGTATAATTCCACAAGATGATTCATCGTTAGCAAATGAATATTGTGATATTGTAATTCCATCAGGAATGGGTTTATCTAGAGATTTTCTAAATGCATTATCTGCCGATGGTGTAATTGTTGTAGGTGGTGGTTCTGGAACCTTATCTGAAATTTGTGCTGCATATATGTACAAAAAACCAATTGCAACTCTCAAAAATTCTGGTGGAATGGCTACAAAATATGCTGATCAATATTTAGATCATAGAGAAAATGTAAAAATAATTGGATTTGATTCTCCTAAAGATGCAGTTGATTATATCTTAGAACAAATTAAATCATAGATTCCAAAAGTGGGTCTGGTTTGTAAAATTCTCCATGCTCTTCTGCAAGTTTGTTTAACTCATCTACAATATTTTTGATACCAATTTCTTTCGCGGTTTCAAATAATGGTTTTTTCAATCCCAATCCTAACTTACATGCCTTTTCTATCTCTTCAATATCGCTTGCACCATTTGTAATCAGCCAAGCTGCATTGTTTAGAATATTTGCAACCAGTTGTATTGGGTTACATTTCTCTGCTAATTCTTCAGATAATGCTACTCTTTCATATTTATCATCTGAGTATTTGTAATAGCCCTCTCCTGATTTTTGACCTAATTTTTTTTCATCAAACATTTTTTCTACTGTTTTATGTGGATTGATTACTTTTTTATCTCGTAAATGCATCTCGACTGTTGCTTTATGGATTACATCCATTCCTGTAAAGTCTGCTAATTCAAAAATTCCCATTGGAAAACCTAGTTTGAATTTAACTGCAGAATCTATCTCTTCTAAAGTTGCGTTAGTTCTATCCTGTAGATAACATGCTTCATGGACCATTGGTATGAATAATCTGTTTATAATGAATCCTGGTACGTCTTTTCTACATAACACGGCTTGTTTATTTACTGATTTTACAAATTCTTGTGTCAATTCTGTTATCTCTTGACCTGTTTTTTCACCCGGAATGACTTCAACTAATTTCATTAATTGCGGTGGATTGAAGAAATGAATTCCAATAAATTTTTCAGGTCTACTTGTTGTATTTGCAATTTCTGTGATTGGTAATGTACTTGTATTTGATGCAAAGATGACTTCGGGTTTTGCTGCCTTGTCTAATTCCGCATAAACCTGTTTTTTTAGTTCCATGATTTCTGGAACTACTTCTATTACCATTTCTGCATCTTTGACTGCTTCGTTCAAATCTACAATTGGAGTGATTCTTGAATAAATTCCATCTGCCTCTTCTTTTGAAATCTTTTCCTTTGTGACCATTTTATCCAAACTCCATTTTATTTTTTCCATGGCTTTATCCAAAAATTCTTGTTTGATGTCTCGTAATACTACATTATATCCTGCAGTTGCTGAAACCTGTGCAATTCCATGCCCCATGACTCCTGAACCTAAAACTGTGATATTTTTTACTGTCACGCACCCTGTTTGAAAAACCATTATATCAATCTAATTTGGATTACATACATGGGATTATTTGGTAAGAAAAAAGAAGATGATAAGAAAACTAATACCAAATGCAAAGTTTGTGATCTGGAATTACATCAACCTGAAAGGCTAGAACGACACATGAAAAAAGCACATGGCAATGTCCCTGAGAAAAAACAAGAATTCAGCACCAAAGGTGGAGTTGAACAAGGCGGCATGTGGTAAAATTATTAATACAAAATTTCTGTGATTAAATATTGGAATTATCTGATGGCCAAAAATATGCTATAGTGTTTTTAGGCTCATTAGCCGTTGCAGGTGTTGTTCTTAGTACGCTTGTGTTTCCATTTTGGAACTTTATTCGTGAAGATATTACTGAAGAAGTTGAAATCTTCCGTTCAGCTGATGGTAATTGTTATGTTGACACCCCAGATGGAATCCCAAAAACTATTGAAAACTGTAATCTTAAAGAGGGAACACTAGTTACTATTACTTATGGTCATGGACTTCCTTGGGCAAAAATTGTAGATTCTGGTGAATAATATGGATTGTATTTTCTGCAAAATAATTTCAAAAGAAATTCCAACAAAAATCTTGTATGAAGATGATGATACTATCTCATTTCTTGATGCATTTCCTGTTGCACAGGGACACACACTGGTAATTCCAAAAGCACATCATGCTAAAATTCAAGATTTACCTTTTGATGTAAATCAAAAATTATTTGATACTGTACATAAAATGACATCAAAGGTTGACTCTCTTGAAGGCTCTACTCTAATTGCAATTCATAATGGAAAAGAAAGCGGACAAGAAATTCCTCATGTGCATGTTCATTTGATACCTCGAAGTAATGATGATTCTGCAGGTCCTGTGCATTCGATGTTTAAAGATAAAATTGAATTATCTGAGTCTGAGATTGATTCTATTTACAATCAATTGAAGATTATCTAATATGGGTAAATTCTTTGGTTTTCATCTAAATTATCCACAATGATTGCTTTGGTAGGGCATGTTTCTGCGGCACTGATGATTTTTTGATTCTTTGCACCTTTCTTATTGTAAACTCTTGATTTTGGATTTGATTTTGTATTTTTGTCAATAGTAAACACTCCGGGTGCAATCATCTCACAACTACAGCACCCAATACAGAGACTTTGATCAACATCTACTTTTAATTCAAATTCTTTATGCTTTTTTGGAAATCCCTTATCTTCTGACTGTTTGTCTGTTTGTTCGTTTACTGTTTTTTCATATTTTTCCCAAAATTCATTTTCATATCTTTTCCACCATTCTTCATTTGCCTCGAAATCTTTTGTGTATCTCCCCCAATCAGCTTCTGGTGTTTTCTGTTTACCGTCTTTCCCCCATTTTGTCCTCTTGTAGAATCCCTGATTAGTTTTTGTAAAGTCTGATTTTTCTTGAGTTTTTTCTGGTTTTTGTCGTCTAGTGTGTTTATTTTGATTTTTCAAAAAATGGTATGCATTTGTGATTGTTTTGAATTTTTTTTCACTCTCTGAATCATTATTTTTATCTGGATGATACTGAAGAGCTAATTTTCGGTAAGCATATTTTACTTCCTCAAATGATACATCGTTTTGTATATGCAATGTTTTGTATGCTTGACCCGAATTCAATGTCTCTCTTTAGTTACAATATGATAAAAACATGCTTTATTCGGAGACTTCGTCTTCTTGTCTCCATGCAGGATCCACTATACAGAGTAGAATTAGATCTATTTCTCCATTGTTTTCTAAGAATTGTTTTGACATTGGCGGGACAAAAATTGTTTCATTTTGCTTCACCTGTTTTTGCTCTTTTCCTATGTGCATAATTCCATTTCCTTGTAAGATGTAGTACATTTCACTTGTTTTCATTGTATGTGGTTTCGAATTATTTCCTGGATTAATTGTACAATGTGCAATGCTGTATCGAATTGCATTGTTTGCTTCAATAGGGGAAAAAATTTGTTTTATCTGAGTGCCTTCTTGTCCTGTAAATGCTTCAATTTCTTCAATTTTTTTTGTAATCATTTTATGGTAATTTCTCTGTCACTTTTGACTTAAAATCTGACTCAAACCATGCTGTTTTTGGCTCTGTGTTCTTTTTTGGAAATGAGTTTATTGCAACATGCGCAAAATCCTCTTTTTTATTTATCGATCCATGTGTATGGAGTTTTTTTGCAGGTATATGTACACAATCTCCTTTATTGAGACTTACACTTTCTAATTTTTTAATCTTAAAACTTTTAATCCCTGCACCCATTTTTTTATACATTACTAAACTTCCTTTACCTTTAGTAACTATCAGTGTCTGCCCTGCATCATGAAAATGTAATTTTGTTCTTGCTCCTCCTTTGAATGTTACATGATAGATCTTTTCAGCAGATGGTTTGATCTTAGCCGAAATATCTTTTGCAGCAATCTTTCCTATGAAATAATTTGTCTTAGCTTTTTTACTTGGAATGCCAGTTTTTGTAAAAAGATTCTCTTTATTCATAATTTTTGTGCTTAAGATGTCGTATATGTCTCTTAGTTTAACAGGATTTAAAAATACATAGACATATGATATGTAGTTAATATGACAAAAATTAATGCAAAAACAAAAGTAATTTCATTAAAACCTGGTCTTGATTCTGATGCAGCTGAAGAAATGGTTGATTCAAGAAAAGTAAAACTTTTCCAGACATTACTCCATAAACCTAAAAAAAGTGAGATACATCTACATTCTCTTACCTTGCATTTTGAAGCAATTCTTATACTATCTGGTAAATACTGTGTAGACTTTATTCGTGATGCTGAACATTCTTTATCTGTTGATAAAAATGTCCAGGAAGTGATTATTTCTGATGAGGTTTTTCCTGTCAAAAAAAAGAAAGGAGTTCTAAGTAAATTGGAGCCATCTTTCAAAAATAAAGTAAAAATTGAAATGCAGGAACGTGTAATGCTTCAGAACACAGATGATATATCATTTGATCATCATGGGAAAGAATTGAATCTCTCATACAACGACACGCTAAAACTATTAGAAAAACATCCTAAAAAAACAATGAATGCTGATAAGGATTCTATACGTCGACCTGAAATCACAACTGATGCTGCAATTTTAAAACTTATGTCAAAACTTAAAAAACCAGCAGATGCTGGAATAAAATCGTCTGAGGAACGTATTGAATTTAGAGATATTTTGGAAATTTATGTTCCAATTTATGAGGCGAGATTAATTGGTCCTAAGAAAAGAATCAAAATATTACGAATTGATGCAGTTAGAAAAAAAATTCTATAGTTATTTTACCATTCTCTGAAATTCTGGGTCATCATAGAATTTTTCAAAAACTTTCTCTTTTCGTGCCCATAACTTGATTGTCTTTGAGTGTTTAATTGCAACCTTTAGCAAATCAAATGCTTCGTTAACCTCATTTAATGCAGCTTTACTTCTGGCTTTTGCATAAACCACATTGATGTTTCCTTTGTGTTTATCTAAAATTTTATCAAAAACTTCAATAGCCTTTCCATGTCTATCCAATTCTGCCAATTCTATTCCTTTATGAAATAAAGAATCAAGATGTTTTGGATTTGCTCTATATACATTTTCAAAACAATTCAGTGCAAGTTCATGTTTCCCTGTTTTACCTAGTACAATTCCTTTGTAAAATCTTGGGTTTGATTTTTTTGGATCAATTTTAATTGCTTCATCCAATACTTTCAATGCTTCATCATGTTCGAGTTTCTTATCAAGTAAGACTCCTTTATTGTAATATGCCGGTGCATAGCTTGCGTCTGCCTTGATTGCTTTTTCATAATATTCCATTGCTCCTTCCGGGTCTCCAAGTTCTGCCATTGCAATTGCACGATTATTCAATGCTGGCGCATCATTCGGGTTCATTTGTACTATCATATCAAAACATGTTATTGCATCGGGATACTTTTTCAATTGATTTAATGCCAAACCCTGATTGTACCATGCATTAACATTTTCAGGATCAATTTTTGTGACTTTTTTAAATAATGACACTGCAGCTTTTGGTTGATTTTTCTCTAAAAACGTCATCGCCTGATACATCAAGTCTTCTGGGTCTTCTTTTTTTCCAAATAATCCCATATTTTTTAATAATTAATCCTGTTTATAACAACTGCACTGTTTTGATTTATGACGTATGCATCCCACTAGTTTATGGTCTTTACATCCACAAATCATACATTTTCTCATCTTTTCATCTGTAATTGTGATTGACTACTAATCAATCAATCGCATAATGAATCTATAATATTATTCATCGCCTTAATGTAATTTTGAGAAAAATTACTATTAGGCTAAATGAAAAAGATTATCTGGATTTTTTACTTGAAAGTAATGAACATGACAATACGGCTGTAGAGCAAATACATGAAATCATAAAATATTATGTTTTAATCAGACGTCGTCGTGTAAAATTAAAATTTACTTCTAAAGAAAACTTGGATTCACATATGTAATTATTTACATTTTTTCCTATGCTTTCTCAAGTCATTTGGGTCTCTAAATTCTTCACCACAATTACGACATTTTACATCAATTTTTCTTCCATGTGCAACTTTTTCATGTCTTTTTAATCTCTCTGCATCATGCAAATCTGATCCACATTTCTTACATTTTGTGGCACTATCTTCTGTTTTTGCAAAAAGTTTCAACGCATAATATAGTCATTAGATCTTAAAATGATTTTCCTTTTTTCATGCTTTTTCCTTCAAATACCATAATTCTACATGAGCAAGCATGAATGAGTCTTGCAAATCAAATGATTGAAAATATAGAAGAATTCAATTTTGACACTGAAAAATTTGGAAAAATAAATGACTTATTATTCGTAAGAATGGTTCTGGCATGAAAATTAATTCGGTTTAAATCTCTCCGGCATCATTCCTAAAATTGTTTTGTGAGATGGCTGTCTTTCTAATTTCTGACAAATTTTATAGACACAATCTCCTATCATTGATGATGTCACATCTCTAACTTCATATTTTTCAAAAATTTCATCATCTGACATATTTTCCATCTGAGAATTAATGTTAAATGCAATTTCTAGTACAACTGGTTTCAATTTCGCTTCATAATCTTGCTGTAAAACTTCAATTTCTTCTTCGAGTCTGTTTGCTATTTCTTCATTAGTTGTAGTCTTTTTTTCTAATTCTAGTTTTCTTAATTTTTTAACAGTCTTTCCGCTATGGTAATCAAAACTAATGATTAATTCTTTTATCACACTGACTAACTTGGGAGTTTAGGATATAAGGTATATGAAATAATGAGTACCATGCAAGTAAATGAAATTTTTAAATCAATTCAAGGGGAAGGACCAAATTTTGGTAAGCCTGCAATTTTTCTAAGAACTGCTCAGTGTAATTTGAAATGTACCTGGTGTGATACAAAATATACATGGGATTGGGAAAATTATGATTTTCAAAAAGAAGTAAATGAAATGACAATTGATGAGATTAAAGGTGCTATATTAGATCTTGAAATTAATCATCTGGTAATTACTGGTGGTGAACCATTGCTTCAACAAGATGATCTGGCCGATTTACTATCTTTTCTAAAACCTAATTTCTACGTGGAAATTGAAACTAATTGTACAATCTTGCCAAACAAAATGCTGACAGATTTAGTTGATCAATGGAATGTATCTCCAAAAACTGAAAACTCTGGAAATCCGTTGGAACTTTATGAAAATAACGAATGCTATTACTTTTTTGCAAATCAGGAAAATTGTTTTTTCAAATATGTCGTAGAAAACGAAGCCGATATCCCTGAAATCAAAAAATTTGTTACAAAGTACAAAATTCCTGAAAAAAGAGTACAATTGATGACTCAGGCTTCAACAAAAGAAGAAATACGTATACGAGAAAAATCAATTTCTGAGTTGGCAAAATCTAACAACTTTGCATTCTCCCCACGACTTCATGTTGCAATGTGGGGTTCACAACGTGGAAAATGATTATAACCCGAGAAAATTAGAATTTTGAACATGGCGAAAATAAAAACAGGAGATCTTGTAATGTTTTTTTATAACGATTCAAAAAAGTGGCTACTGAAAATTACTAAAAAAGAACAATTTCACTCGCACATTGGAGTTATCAAACATGCTGATGCGATAGGAAAAGAATTTGGGAGTAGATTAACTACAAACAAGGACAAATACGTTTACTTGTTAAAACCTACAATCCATGATCATGTAATGAAAATGCAACATAGTACACAAATTGTTTATCCAAAAGATTTTGGATATATTGCAGCAAGAATGGGGGTTCAATCTGGTCAAAAAATACTTGAAATTGGAACTGGAAGTGGCTCGTTAACTACTTTTCTTGCTAGCATTGTAAATCCTCGCGGACATGTCTACACCTTTGATGTTGAACCAAAATTCATGGAAATTGCAGAAAAAAATATCAAAAAGGCTGGAATGTCAAAATATGTCACTATGCATGAAATGAATCTAAAAAAATCTAAAAAAATGCCTTTAGAAGAAATGGATTTAGCTATAATTGATCTTGGTGATCCATGGGAGGTATTACCACAAGTTAGAAAAATGCTCAAAAGTAGTGGAAGTGTAGTTGCAATCTGCCCAACGATGAATCAACTTGAAAAATTATCTGCCGCTTTTGTAGAAAATGAGTTTACTGATATAGAATGTACTGAACATATACTTCGTCATATTGAAGCTAGAGAAGGAAAAACTAGACATTCGTATAGAGGAATTGGTCATACAACATATCTTGCAATAGCAAGAAAAGTCCACTTTAATAAGAAAAGAATAAAGAAAAAGTGAATTAATTGACTCTAGATACGTTAACTAAAGAAATTGTAGAAAAATTCATTCCTTCTCGTGAAAATAATTCTAGAAAAGGTGATAATGGTAAAGTCTTGATAGTTGGTGGAAGTTACATCTATCATGGTGCGCCAGTGCTTTCATCGCTTGCTGCCTTACGTTCTGGAAGTGATCTTGTATACACGTGTGTTCCAAAAATCAATGCATTTTCAACACGTTCGATTTCACCTGATTTGATAGTTATCCCGATGGCCGATTCGAAACTTACTCGTGGAACTGTTAACAAAATGTTAGGGCAAGTTCCTGTTGATATTGATTCAACTGCTATTGGAATGGGACTTGCAATACAAGATATTGAGGCAATAAAACTACTTGTAAAATCTCTACTTGATAGAAATGTACGTGTTTTATTAGATGCTAGTTCTTTAGTAAAAGAAATACTTCCAATAATTGAAGGACAAAATGTTATTGTTACACCTCATTCAGGTGAATTTAAAAGAATTTTTGGCGAACCTGTTGAAAATGAAATCAACCCTCGAATTTCTTTATGTGAAAAATTTGCTAAAAAACATTCAATCACAATATTGCTAAAAGGACAAGAAGATATAATCACAAATGGTGACGTTACCTACACAAATTCTACATTAACTCCATGTATGACCGTTGGAGGTACGGGTGATGTTCTATCTGGATTAACTGCTGGATTTTTATCTAGAAATAAAAATATGATTGAATCTGGAAGTGCTGCAATCTTTGTTAATGGTATGGCAGGACAAATACTTCAAAAAGAATTTGGTAATCATATTCTTGCAAGTGATCTTCTATCCACATTGCCTAAAGTGTTAAACTCATTTAATAATTAAAAAAATGAATTATGAAAAAGCATTAAAATTCATAGACAAAAATAAAGATTCTCTTCTTAAAGATCTACAGACATTGATCCATCAACCAAGTATTTCTGCAAAAAACGAAGGAATTGAAGAATGTAGTATTCTTGTATCTAAAATTTTAAAAAAATCTGGTATAAAATCCGAAATTTTACGATTAGGAAAGAATGCAGCACCTCTTGTATATGGGGAAGTAAAATCAAAAAATAATCCAAATACTACGTTGTTATTTTATAATCATTATGATGTACAACCTGTTGAACCCTTAGACTTATGGGATGATCCACCTTTTAGTGGTAAAATAATTGGAAACAAAATTTTTGGTCGTGGGGCATCCGATGACAAAGGTGAATTAATCACTAGAATCAAAGCTGTTGAATCGTATCTGAAAACATACGGTGATGTTCCATGTAACATAAAATTTGTAATTGAAGGTGAAGAAGAAAATGGAAGTGAAAACATTGAACGTTATTTAAAAAAATACAAAAAGAAATTTGAATGTGATGGTGTTGTATGGGAGTTTGGCTATGTTGATCAAAAAAATCGACCAATTATTGGGTTAGGAATGAAAGGTCTACTATACGTAGAATTAATTGCAAAAGAATCTGTAAGAGATGTTCATTCTAGTTTTGCAGTAATTATCAAAAATCCTGCATGGAAACTAGTTCAGGCATTAAATACAATGCGTGATGAAAATGGAAAAGTGTTGATAAAAGGTTGGTATGATGATATTATGCCATTATCAAAAAATGATATTGATCTAATCCGAAAAGAACCCTTTGATGCTAAAGGCTTCAAAAAAGAATATGGTGTGAAAAGTTTTGTTGGTAACAAAAATGCTTTTGCTGCAAAGAAATCTTTGGTATCTGGGGTAACATGTAACATTGCAGGTATAAACTCTGGTTATATTGGCGATGGTGCAAAGACAGTTCTTCCAGGAAGTGCAAAAGTGAAGATTGACTTTAGATTAGTTCCAAACATGGATCCAAAAAAATTAATAAAATTACTAGCAAAACATCTACGTGTAAATGGGTTTAACGATATATCGATCAATGTTTTAAATGCAGAAGCAGCTGCAAGAACAAATCCAAATGAAAAAATTGTTACAACTGTTTGTCAAAGCACAAAAAAAATTTTTGGCGACTATGTTTTGAACATTTCTAATGCGGGAACTGGACCAATGCATGCATTTACAAACATTTTATCAGTTCCTTGTATCTCTGTAGGTGCTTCATACATTTTTTGTAGAATGCATTCTCCAAACGAATTTGCAAAAATCGATCTACTAAATAAAACTACTAAGAACATTTGTTTGTTAATAGAAAATTTTTCACGATCATAATTTGTAAAATCTACTTGAATTAATTACACAATGTGTGTAAAAACAAGTAACTTGTACAATATAACACGGAAAAGATCTGGCAGAAGGTTATGGCTATGTCTAAAGCTAAGAGAAGCGCAGCAGCTAAAAAAGCAGCACGCACTCGCAAAAGAAGAGCAGCAGCCGCTAAAGCAGCAGCTACAAAGAAAAGAGCTTCTGCAGCACGCAAACGTAAGCGAACCGTCGCAAAGAAAGGCGGAGCAAAACGTAAGGCAGCTCCAAAACGTAAGGCAGCAAAGCGAAAAGCACCAGCAAAGAAAGGTGGTGCAAAACGTAAAGCAGCTCCAAAACGTAAGGCAGCAAAGCGAAAAGCACCAGCAAAGAAAAAAGGTGGTGCAAAACGTAAAGCAGCTCCAAAACGTAAGGCAGCAGCAAAACGTAAAGCAGCTCCAAAACGTAAGGCAGCAAAGCGCAAAGCAGCTCCAAAACGACGTCGTCGTTAAACTGATCGAAAATATGTCAGTAACGTTGACCGCGGTAACACGCTGATGCGTTCTCGGCAATTGACGATCTACATTTTTTTAGATATCTCCTAACCAAGGGTATGCACAAATTTCTAGTAATGACTTTTATTGTCTGTTTTTAGACTCATTGTATGAGCATGTACATGCCCGGTGCAACTGCTGTAGGTATTACATTTGATCAAGGTGTAGTATTTGCAAGTGAAAAAAGAATTGCATACGGAAATTTCCTTGTTAGTAAATCTACAAAGAAAACTTTTCCAATAACTCCTAAAGTTGGAGCAACTTGTGCTGGTCTGGTTGCTGATATGCAATTATTATCCTTACAAATTTCCGCATTAGCAAAAATTAGAAAAATGGATTTAAAACGTGATGTTCCACCAAACACAATTGCAAAAATGATGTCAAATATGATGTATGAAAGACGATATTTTCCTTTGTTAACTCAAGTGATTGTTGGTGGGATGACTGACAAACCTGTAATCTATACTCTTGATCCTTTAGGTTCGGTCTTACCTGATGACTACGCTGCTGTTGGTACTGGTGCTGAAATGGCATTGGGAGTCTTAGATCCTCAATTCAAAGAAAACATGAATGAAAAAGATGCCGTGGACTTGGCTGTTAAAGCAGTTCGCTCTGCAACCATGAGAGATTCTTTCAGTGGTGATGGGATTGATATCTTAGTTGTAAACAAAGATGGAATTACTGAATTCACCGAAGACGTAAAGTAATCTATAGGGTTTTAGAAATTTCCCACGCTTTGTCCGAAATATAATGTAAATTTTTCAAAACTTCCCCTTTCTCCATATCTTCTAATTCGCTACTACCCACCTCTGATTTTCCAACTGCGAGAAATTTATTCTGTGACTCTTCGACAATACACACAATGTCATTTTTTGCAAATTCTGAAAATTTTTTGATTCCCGGTCTCATGAGATTAGCTCCTTTACACATGAATCTAACAGCTCCCATATCCACTTGAACATATGGAAATTTTTGCAATGTTGAAATTTCACTAAGAAATGGAAGATATTCGTCTTTAATTTTTAAAATTTTAATCTCATTACCTGTGATTAATTGTATCTCATTATCAATCTCATAAACCTTGAGATTTTTCACTTTAGGTACATCTATCTTCCATTTTTCTGACACAATTTTCAGTAGTTGTGTTGTTTCGCTTTTTGAAATTAAATTTGTCTTCAAGCCTTTGTGATCTCTTTTTTAATGTCTATTAGGTCCCGTAATATTGCACTAGCAGTTTCAATTCCTCCTGCCCCTCTTCCAATAATTGTCTGAGTACCTGAATGTTCAGATGTGAATGAAATGGCGTTTAATGTTCCATTTACACATAATGGATCATTAATTTTTATCTCTACAGGGGATACCGTTAATTCTTTATCACATGAGGCAATTAGTTTTACTGCACAATCTTTTTTTTGTGCATTTTTGATGTCATTTTTGTTAACTTTACGAATTCCCTTTTTAATTATGTCTGGCATTGTAACTTTCATACCCATTATCCAATTTGCTAGAATGACAAGTTTTGCAGCTGCATCTAATCCATCTAAATCAAGAGATTCATCAGCTTCAACATACCCTTTTGATTTTGCATCATTCAATGCATCGTCAAATGACATTCCGTCTGCCATATTTGTCAGTATATAGTTAGTTGTACCATTAAGAATTCCTTGAAATGATAATATCCTCTCTCCACTCAAACTGTTTTTTGCATAATCTAAGATTGGTGTACCTCCTCCAACTGTTCCGCTAAATCTGAGCATCACTTGATTGTATGTTGCTAACTCCATCAATGAAGGAAATGCAAGTGCTAACGGTCCTTTGTTTACTGATATAACATGCATTTTTCTTTTCATTGCAGAAATTATATGGCTCATTCCAGGTTCTGCATCTTTATAATTACTTGCAGTAGTTTCAATTAAAACATCTGCATCAACATTTTCAATAATTTCTTTACCTAAAATCTGTTTAATTGATTTATCATACTCTCTAACTGTTCCTGACTGTTTTTTTATTTTATTTAGTTTTTTCAGATCTAATCCTGCTTCATCATATGCGCATCCTTTACTATCAAAAACTCCCACAATTCTTGGTTTGATTCCAAATTTTGAATAAAGATCATGTGTACGTGACTCTAAAAGCTTTGAAAAGCTTTGTGCTACAACTCCAAATCCACATAGTATTATTCTCATAGTATCGTAAAATCAGATGGATTATTTAATCTGTGTCTAATTTGAGAGATAATGAGTTTATGCAGTATCTAAGTTTAGTTGGATTGGGTCCATCATCAAAAACATGTCCTAAATGTGTTCCACATTTCTTACAGTTAACCTCAACTCTCACCATACCAAAACTTTTGTCTTCTATGTATTCTATGAAATCATCATTTTCAGGTTTAAAAAAACTAGGCCAACCTGTACCTGAATCAAATTTTGTATCTGATGAGAATAATTCAATTCCACACCCTCTACATTTGTAAACTCCCTTTTCTTTACAATCCCAATACATTCCTGTAAATGCACGCTCTGTTCCTTTCATTCTGCAAACTTCGTATTCATCTGAATTCAGTTCTTTTTTCCATTCTTCATCTGTCTTGATATCTTCCTTACTCATCATCTGTTCCTCTTCGCCTCTGTCCTTTTTTCTGACTCAAATCTTTCTAATTCGTATTTATTCATGTCAACAAATTTTATAATCTTACTTAACGTTGGATGTTTTTTATTAATCGCTTGATACATTTTCTGTGCTACAATTCTATAATCTTGATGTCCTTGTGGCACAGTACGTAACTCGATCATGTGAACTGCTTCTCTCAAATTCATTTTCATCATATACGGATAGTTATATGCAAAATTAACAACATATTGTGCTTCCTCTGGAAATTTTTTTCTAATCTTGTTGAATGTGATATTTGTATTGTTCATACATTCTTTGAATTCTTTTTGAATCCCAAGATCCTTTATTTCTTGAGGAACATCAAACCCATGAAATGTTGTAAGTAATTGTCTCTCTAATGTTAATGCCCTATGTCTATGAAAGTCTCTAAACATTCCAAAATTTGTGACTAAATCAAACGTATACTCTGTCATTTCAAATGCACGTGATGGTCTATGTCTTCTATTTTTTCGAATATTTGACATTTCAGAAATAATTTTCTTTTTCTTGGTCATACCCATTTTTCTTATTTGTTGTAAAACTTTCTCAAATGAAATTCCTGGTGATTGTTCATAAATTATTGCAGATATTACACTGTTGATTGCTCTTTCTTCACTTCCAATCTCTACTAATTTTACTACTTTTCCTTTACTTGCTGTGCCTGAAATAGAAGATTTTACTACATTTTGTGCAGATTTTTTTATCTGATTTAGATACTTCTGTAAGATTCTACCGTATTTGTCATCGGATCTTCTTACAAATGATTTGATTGTGGTATCAAGTTCATTTTTTATTTGAGATGATAAATTATTCTCCTCTTTTAATTTGGATGCAAACAATATTGATAATAGATATTCAAACGCCCTTCCATTTCCTGTAATTCCAACATTTGTTAGTGTTGATGCAGGAAGTAAACTTCTTAATGCGTCAAGTGCTTTTGCTTTTGTTGCAGCATTGTATATTCTAATTGAAGATTTTATAATCGCATCATCATTAATGGCATTGAATTTTTTTTCTTTACCATCTTTATCTCTAAATTTATAATTATTAATTGAATCTCTTTCTCTAATTAATTTTAACATCGGTTCTATATTGTTAGAATATATCTCAAAATCTAAATTACATGAATCAATATATTCATCAGCAAATCTTGATTTCATTATTGTTGGTTCATAGAGAAATTTGTATTTCCCTTTAATTTTTTTATCCCATGATACATATCTTGATGATTTCTCTAAATATGAAAATCCAATTCTCCTATCTTCAATTTTTTTAACTGCAATATTTGAAAGTCCTTCCACTGCAATTTGTGCAATACCTAACTCTGCAACTGAATCGTCGCCATATTCTAACAAAACTTTATCGTAAAACTCTTCCCCACGATTTTTATTTTTTAGAAATTCATCTAAGAAAATTTTTCTCATACTTTTGTTTGTTCTACTATATCGTGACATCAAAGCACCACGATCAACTTGCCTTGGTGTGATTACTGCAAAGACATTTTTATCTGAATTCGAAAAATGTTTTTCTAAAATTCTTCTCTCGTTAATTGAAAATTCTGACAATAATATTATTTTTTGTGATTGGTTTTATCTTTATCTTCTACCAATCTGAATTAGATCGGGTGACTTTGTTGGAAGATCAGTTCCATTTTGTTGACCTTTTGCTTGCCATCTTGTTAACACTTCGCGAAATGCTTTTTCCATACCTTCATCTTCAATATACATCAAAGTTGTCACCCATCTCCCTTTAACGCTCTTTTCATTTCCAACCGGTCCGCCAAGTGACTTCATCCAAAATTTAGATGGAAGAACTTTCAATGAATCGTTTTCTGGTTCATCTCTTAATTTTTCCCAATATTCTGACACAAATTTTAGAATCTGACCTAATTCTTCTTTATCAATCATAATAATTTCTCATTAAATTCTAATAATAAAATTACTCTTAGTCATGAATCTCTAATTTAGTTAATTTCTTTCTACTAAAATTGTCAACCTTGTTAACACTTGGTCGATTATATCGATCTGTCAATTTCAGTCATGAACAACTGTGAAGTTGAGATCATTGGTAAACCCGTAAAAGACATGTACGGTGCATCAATGGGCAAAATTTTAGGTACATCCACAGATGTTGATGGGTCTATACAGACAGTCGGCATTAATTGTGGCTCTGAAGGACTAAAACAAATTGCTTTTGATCAACTCGTAGTTCAATCTGAAGTAGTAATTTTCATCCCTAAGTGGAGACTGGATTCACAACGTTTACTAAAACAAAAAGAACTTGTAATCCGACGTCTTAACGCATTGATGGAAATTGTCTCTGACAACGACAGCATGAAGTCTGATGCAGAAATAATTCATGAAAAGTACAACACAAAATTAATGACACTCCAACGTACTGAATATGAAATTAACTCTGAATTAGATAATAGAGTCGTCGAAATTGAAGAACAGGAAAAATCTGTCAAAGTTCTTTTGTTTGACGCAAAAGTTCAATTCAAAAGTAACGAAATTTCTCAGGAGACCTTCGATCATGTACAAAAAGAAACAGACGAAATGCTTCAGCACATGAAACATGAGAAAGATGAGATTGCCAAAGTTAAATCCAGACTAGCAAATCTCTCACTCGAAGATATGATTCCAAAGGTATCACAATCTTCGGTGGTGCCAGGAACCTATCTAAAAGAACCTTCTGCATGCGATTCAAATGAAACTCGCTTACCAGAACCTCCTTGTTCTGAACCTTCATCAAAAGATTCAACTAACACTCAGATGATGACAATTCCTTCACAAAACGATGCTCCAGCAACACCTGAATCTGACTGGATTAAAAGAATGAATTCACAGTAATTCGTTTAACTTTTTAAAATCATATTATAACAAGTATTATTGCACTCTGAGAAATTTGAAATTGGATTAGGAAATAATGATTCTTCAATAAGGGACTCTGCAAAGAAAGACTATCTGTCATTTTGGGATGAATGTGCAAAATCATTGTCTTGGTTTGAACCCTGGAGTGAAACTCTACGATGGAATCCTCCTTTCGCAAAATGGTTTGTTGGTGGAAAACTCAACGCATCATACAATGCCTTAGATGTACATCAAAACTCAAAATCTGATAAAACTGCTATTTTATGGGAAGGCGAAGATGGGACTGATAGAAAAATTACATACGGAGAAATGTTTGAACAAGTCAAAAAACTTGCCAATGTTTTGAAATCATTAGGCGTCAAAAAGGGGGATCGTGTAACAATATATCTTCCTATGATTCCTGAATTGCCAATTTCCATGCTTGCATGTGCACGAATTGGAGCAATTCATACGGTTGTATTCTCTGGATTCAGTGCAAACTCTCTCTCAGATCGAGTTGAAGATTCACAATCAAAAATCATAATCACTGCTGATGGTGGATACCGAAAAGGAAAAATTATCAATCTCAAAGAAATTGTTGATGAATCCGCGTCTTCCATTCAATTTGTAAAAAATGTAATTGTTTATCAAAGAACTGGTCAGGAGATTCAGATTAACGAAAAAGATTTGATGTGGTCTGATGTAATGGATACTTCTTCAGATGTTTGTGATGCAGAAAAACTTGACAGTAATGATTCGTTGTATATCTTGTATACTTCTGGAACTACTGGAAAACCAAAAGGTGTGTTACATGGAATTGGTGGTTATCTGACTCATGTTTATTCAACATACAAATGGGCATTTGACATAAAAGACCATGATGTTTATTTTTGTACAGCTGATATTGGATGGGTTACTGGTCACAGCTATGTAGTTTATGGTCCATTGTTACATGGAGCAACACAAGTAATGTATGAAGGTGCACCTGATCATCCAAACTCTTCTAGAATATGGGACATAATCCAAAAATACGGTGTCACAATTTTTTACACAACACCTACTGCACTTCGGATGTTAATGAAATTTGGTGATGACATTCCAAACTCATTTAATCTTTCAACTTTACGTTTACTTGGAACTGTCGGTGAACCAATAAACCCTCAAGTTTGGAAATGGTATTTTGATGTGATTGGAAAAAAGAAATGTCCAATCATTGATACATGGTGGCAAACAGAAACTGGTGGTATACTAATCAGTCCTCTTCCTGGCATTGAAACTATTCCATTAAAACCTGGTTCTGCAACATTACCTGTTCCCGGTCTCGATATTTCTGTTGTTGATGAGTCTGGAAATGAAGTAGAAGCAGAAACAAAAGGCTCACTAATAATTAAAAATCCTTGGCCTGGAATGCTTCTTGGATTATGGAAGGATGTGGAAAAATACAAAAATGTCTATTGGTCGAAATTTGAATCACTATACTATCCTGGAGATTATGCAATCAAAGATTCTGATGGATACTTGTGGCTTCTAGGTCGTTCTGATGATGTATTGAAAGTTGCTGGTCATAGAATTGGGACTGCAGAATTAGAAAGCAGTATTGTATCGCACAATGATGTAGCAGAATCTGCAGTGTGTGGAATCCCTGATGATGTGAAAGGTGAATCAATAATTGCCTTTGTTGTATTGAAAGAAAATGTTCATGCCACTGATGATACTCTTCGTTCTGAATTACGTGACACAATTAGAACTCAAATTGGTCCTATTGCAACCCCCAGTCAATTTTACATAGTTACTAAATTACCAAAAACTCGTAGCGGAAAAATTATGAGACGCCTTCTCAAATCGATTGCAAACAATGAAACCATTGGTGATGTTAGTACTCTTGAAGATGGTGCCGCGGTGAGTGAGATTCAATCTACATTTAATGAATTACAAAAAAACATACAAAATCAAAAGAACTAATTAGAAATCGTCTAATGTTGCTTCTTCTTCATCTAATGCAACATTTGTTTGGAATCCTGCCCAGACTATTGCAATTGCTTCAGAATTTACTGATATTCCTTGTTCTTTACAAAATTTGATGAAATTTCTGCATTCACCATAAACATCCACCTCTTCTTCGAAACTCATAAATTTTCACAATGATTAGGGTAGTTAATCTTTTTCATTATTTATTTCCTCATCTATGGATTCTGCATCTTTACTCATTTGAGGAATTACATCTCGAAGGTTTTCTATTGCACTCTTTATTTTCAAGACTGTGACTGATGCATCAGTTTTTTCTTGATCATAATTATGGCAAAACTTGTCAATTCTTTCCAGTATGCCTTCTAATCTCTTGATGTTCAATAACAAATCATGCTTGATTTGCTCATTTTCTGCCATACATTTTGTTAAATGTTAGTTGATTTATAGTTTAGAAATTGGCACTCAGCAAGTCCATCAACACGAGATGGAATGTTTGGTATTCAATATATTCCCAACCTGGCCAACAAATTCATGTAAATTATTCTATGTAATAAAACTAATCAAGAAGAAATGATCCTCTATAGAATCTTATCTTTAGTTTAGTTTTTATTTTTGTATTCTGCAGGATTATTGAGGGGGATAATATATAGAATCCCAGTGTTTGACGAACACATCAGTGTTTGTGCCGGCTTCGATTATCCTTCTCAATATAATATCTAAAATTTATGTAAACCATTGTTCTAATGTCTGACTTTTCTTCTCAAGACTCTTTTTTAATCGATTTAATGACGTTTCTACCCTGTCTTTTGAAAAATCCCGTTCCTCTGATAGATATTTGACAATCCCTTCATAGTCTGGTTCTCCAAATTCAATTTTATCTATTTTAGATACATCTGGCTCTAAGAAAATTTTTCTTATCTGATCAAATGGAATTTTATTTAATTGTTCTTGGATCTGAGGAATATCTTCTAGTCTTTTATGTTGTTTAATCATCTTCATTGCAGTCTTTGGTCCAACTCGCTCAAATCCATCTGGATTAAAATCTGTACCAATCAAAATACCGACATCAACAAGTTCTTCCCTGTTTAATCCCATACTGTCTAAATTTTTTTGATATTCAATTATTTCAGGTAAAACCTCGATGTATGAATTTCTATTTGGTAGTTTTCTTCTACCACTATTTGTGAAATTCCTAACTAATCTTTTAGCGCCAAATAAAATGGAGTCAAAGTCCTGACTTGCAGATGCATATGCAAGTCCTGTTGTTGTTAGACTTGCAGCGGTTGCTTCTCCTTCAGATGGTGCTTGGATATGTGGTATGCCAAATAAATCAAGTAATTTCTTTGAATCTTCTACCATTCCATCTCTCATAGATGTAGTTTGCTGTGCAAACTTTCTTGCATCTTCCATATTTCCTGAATGAATCGCTTTTTCATATTTCACTGTAGCCTCTTTTTTGATTTGCTTTCTTTTTTCAATCTCTGCTGATTTTAGAGAAGGTGGTTTCCCATCAAATACATAAACTGGTTTAATTCCAATTGAAAGAAAATTTATGTTTCTAAACAAGAGTCCTGTGATATGACTTGTAACTCTTCCTTGAGAGTCTGTCAGATGAAGTCCCTCTGGACCTCTTATTATCGCTAAAAACTGATAGATTGCATTATACGCATCAATTGCAACAATCTTATTTGTAAAAGATTCAAGCTGTGTTTTCTCTCTAACAAGTAATGGTTTAAGATCTAATCCCATACAATCATTCAATACTTACTGGTTTTTTTGTTTACTGATTCGATTATTATACTAGAAATTCCTACTTTGCATGTCGGGATAGCCAAGCTTGGTCCAAGGCGGACGCCTCGAAATCTCAAAACAGGATAGCGTCTGTGCATTGCACACGGGGGTTCAAATCCCTCTCCCGGCGCCTCTTTTTTAAATGCCGCTGGAATACATTGTAACATGGCTACATCCGTTAAAAAAATCTTGGTTCCTCTTGATAATTCTAAAAATTCCTTTAGAGGCTTATCGTCTGCAATTTACTTTGCAAAAATGTGTGATGCCAAAATAGTTGCTGTACATTCTGTATACGCTCCTCCAAAAGGTGATTTTGACACTTCTGGTCGTTTTAACAAAGATCATAAAAGACAAGTCAAATCTATGATGGAAATTGCAGAAAAGCAATGTGAAAACGCTGGAGTTGAATTTGTTCAAAAAATTATATATGGAAATCCTGGATATGAACTTGCAAAGTTTGCAAACTCATCAAAAAATAAAATTGATATGGTTGTCATTGGTTCTCGAGGACGAAGTTCTGCAAAAGAACTATTTTTTGGAAGTACGTCTCAATTTGTTCTGCACAAATCAAAACCTCCTGTCTTAGTGATAAAATAATCCACTAGTGGAAAAGAGAGGAAAAAAAGGTCCATCTCATTTTTTGCCAAAAAACGGCACTTTCACTAATGGACTTGGTCTACGTCAAAATCATTATTAAATATTGTCGATAAATTGTCTTTGGCTATTTCTCAGCTTTGATTATTTCTTTTTTCATCCAAATAGTTCTATTTTTATGATCAATTAATGAAATTCCCATACTTGCAATCTCATCTCTAATTTTATCTGCTTCTTCAAATTGTTTCTGTTCTCTGAGATTTTCTCTTTTCTTAATTAGAGCAAACACAGATTTTATTTCTTCATCTGACACCGTTTGAATCTTTAATCCTAATACGTCGAGCATGTATTCCAAAACCGGTAGCATTTTTTCAGATATATTCTCAGTAATTTTTTCTTCAGCAGCTAAACTATTGACATTTTTTATCATATTAAAAAACACAGATAATGCAAGTGGGGTATTAAAATCATCATTTAATGCAGCGTCAAATTTCACTCTTGAATCTTCAAGTAATGATGATACATCTTCTGTTTCTTGCGTTCCTTCTGCCAATCTTAATTCATAATAACATGTTTCAATTTGTCGTAATTTGATTAGATTTTCTTTTAAGAGATCTTCAGTATAATCAATTGGCTTTGAATAATGTCCTGAAACACAAAACAGTCTTGCTACATTTGGTCCCCATGATTCCAAAACATGATTTATTGACTTGACGTTTCCAATTGATTTTGACATTTTTTCGCCATTTATGGTAATCATTCCTGCATGCATCCAAATCTTTGCAAATTGTTCTGAAGTGAATGATTCTGATTGTGCGATTTCATTTTCATGATGTGGAAAAATTAGATCACGACCTCCTCCATGTATTTCAAAATTTTTACCTAAATACTTGATACTCATTGCTGAACATTCTATGTGCCATCCTGGTCTTCCTTTTCCCCATGGACTTTCCCAATTTGGTTGTTCATCAGAGAATTTCCATAATGCAAAATCCAAAGGGCTTTCTTTTGCTTCATCTACTTCTATTCTGGCACCACTTTCTAGATCTTCTGTTTTCTTTTTTGATAATTTTCCATACTCTGAAAATTTTGAAACACGGAAGTATACTCCATTTTTAGATACATATGCAGATTCATTATCAACTAATTTTTGAATTAGATTTATCATATCATCAATATGTTCAGTTGCTTTTGGATAATTTGTAGCTCTTCTGATGTTTAATCTATCTGAATCCTCGAAATAGGTCTGAATGTACTTGCTTGATATTCCACTTGCTGATTCACCTTGTTCTTTTGCACGATTAATTATTTTATCATCAACATCTGTAAAATTTTGAATTAATTCGACTTGAGTTCCATTTGCCTCAAGGAATCTTCTTAATGTATCAAAAACTATTATTGTTCTGGCATGTCCAATGTGGGATTGATCATAAACTGTCACCCCGCAAAGGTAAATTCTTACCTTATCTGAAAATTCTAATTCTTTTTTTGAATTTGTTAGAGTATCATGAATTCTAATTTGACTCATCCGTTTTTCTAAAGTATCTCAGCTGTTATTCGTTTGTGTTTGCTTTTTTTGTATAGTTGGTAGATTTTCTGCACTTTTTCTTCACTAATTCCTGCTGTATTGCTTATTTTGTCAATAGGAAGTTTCAACTCTAAAATGCAGTAAAGTATCGTATCAATTTCTTCATACGTTGCCCCAATCTCATGTTCTGCTTCATGATTTGGCCATAGATGCGGACTACTTTTTTTATTTATGATTGATTTTGGAATATCTAGATGTCTGGCCATCTCTCGAATTTGTGTTTTATAGAGTGACGCAATTGGTAAAACATCTGCTGCGCCATCCCCGAATTTTGTAAAGTATCCTATATTGAATTCACTTTTATCGCTGGAACCTAAAACTAGTAAATTTTTAGAGTTTCCATAGTAATACAATACATTCATTCTAATTCGTGCACGAAGATTTCCTAACGCCATATCATTTGGTTCTATAACTTTACTGTACTCTTTATGAATTAAATTAATATCTAATAGCTTATAATTAATTCCTAGTTCATCCACAATTTGTATTGCATCATTTGTTTCTGATTCTGGCGAAATTTTTGAATCTGGCATTATGATTGCTAGTGTTTTGTCTTTGACTGCATTATTACACATATACGCAATTACTGCCGAATCAATACCTCCACTTAACCCAAAGACTACTCCTTCAGTATTAGTTTCCAAAATCTTTTCTTTGATGTTATTCTGAATTCTGTTAATTGCATCTTCATATTTGACACCTTTAACTACCTCTTCAAGAATGTCTTGATTCACAGATTCTTCTTAAAACAATCTCATAAAAAGTCTACCAGATTATGCATCAACGTAAATGCCGTCATCACGAATATCAACTTCGTATTTTTGTAATTTGACACCTTTTAGATAATCCATTAATTCCCCTGTCTTGATATTGTAATGCCAAAAATGTAATGGACATTCAACTATGTCTCCTTCAATTTTTCCTTTCGGTGCAATAGATCCATCTTGATGTTGACAAATTCCATCTAATGCATGAAACCCATCTTGATTAAAAACTGCAATTTTTTTCCCATCTACTTCAAATTCTTTACTTGAACCAGATTGGATGTCGCCTTTTTCAGCAACTTTAGTCCATGTCATCTAAATGGTTTTGAAATAATGTTCTTTATTTACTTATTCTTGTTACCAACTTTCGGCATATTTCTTTTGTTCTTTTGTTAAACTGTCTATCTTAACATTCATTGCTCTTAATGCATCAACTGCAATTTGTCTATCAATTTCTTTTGGAACAATCATAGTCTTTTTACCCATTTTTTTGTGGTTTTTCAAGATGTACAATAATGATAATATTTGATTTGAAAATGACTGTGCCATGACCTCTGGTGGGTGTCCTTCTGCTGCAACAAGATTTGCCAATCGCCCTTTACCGATTAAGTAGATTTTTCTTCCATTTCTTAAGATACATTCGTCTAATGACGGTCTTACCTCTCTAACTGATTTTGATTTTTCTAATAGGAATTTAGTATCAATTTCTACATCAAAATGTCCTACATTTCCAACTACCGCACCATCTTTCATAGAAAGAAGATGTTCTTTTCTAATTACGCTAGTCATTCCTGTAGTTGTAATGAAAATTTGTCCAATTTTTGCAGCTTGTGACATTGGCATTACATCAAATCCATCCATATGTGCTTCTAGTGCTTTAACCGGATCAATTTCTGTCACAATTACTTTGCCGCCCATTCCTCTGGATCTTTCAGCAACTCCTCTTCCTACCCAGCCATATCCTACTACAACAATTTTCTTTGATGTGAATAGTAATCCCATTGCTCTTAGATAACCGTCTATTGTACTTTGACCTGTACCGTATCTATTATCAAACATGTGTTTTGTGTCGGCATCGTTGACAATAACCACTGGATATTTTAATTTCCCTTGTTTCTCCATGGCTTGTACTCTTGTAACTCCTGCAGTGGTTTCTTCTGTAGA